>OFMJ01000163.1_pt1 | contig 76541 bp, 54 predicted proteins | sample 1541801 | NCBI WGS metagenome assembly OFMJ01 (sample SAMN04209234, study PRJEB22552) | human gut metagenome | biome: gut; material: feces | host: Homo sapiens | place: USA: Oklahoma
CGTTGACCATCGGTTATGTAAATCCTACAAAGTATGGCATTTGGCTGACGTTGAGCTCCATTATTGCCTGGCTGTCCTATTTTGATTTGGGTTTTGCCCACGGATTTCGCAACCGTTTTGCCGAGGCAAAAGCGAAAGGGGATATGAAGTTGGCAAAACAATATGTCAGTACTACGTACGCAGTGCTCTTTTTGCTCTTTACTGTAATATTGCTGATAACTTTGTTGGTGAATAATTATTTGGATTGGAGTCGTATTTTAAATATTGATACTGTTTATAAGTATGAACTAACTGTGGTTTTCAGTTTGTTGGCATGTTTCTTTTGTTTGAATATTGTGGCAAGTGTCTTTACCACAATGCTGACGGCGGATCAGAGGCCTGCCTTGGCATCGATGATTCAGACAGGTGGTCAGGTGTTGGCGTTTGCCTGTATTTATGTGCTGACAAAAACAGTTCCGGGAAATTTGATTGTTTTAGCTGTAGCTTTTTCGGGAATTCCTTGTTTGCTGTTACTACTTGTTTCGATTGTTGTATTCTGTGGAAAAAGATATAAAAATGTTGCACCATCTTTGCGAAGCGTGCGGTTTTCGTTGACTGGAAAGATTTTGGGATTGGGAGGACAGTTCTTTGTCATTATGGTTTCTATGCTATTTATCTTTCAGTTTATTAATGTCATTCTTGCTAGAATAGAAGGGCCGGAAGCTGTTACACAATATAATATTGCTTACAAATATTTTAATGTGCTTAATATGGCTGCTAATATCATTTTAACTCCATTTTGGTCTGCTTTTACAGATGCATATATTAAGAATGATTTTAAATGGATGGAAATTGTGATAAAAAAGTTGGAGAGTATGTGGTTATTTTGTATTCCGATTTTAGCTGTTATGATTTTATTGTCTTCCGTTTTATATGATTGGTGGATTGGTGATTTGATTCATATCCCTTTTTCTTTATCTGTCTGTATGGGTGTCTTTATACTGTTGCAAATAGCAGGAAATATGTATATGTATTTAATAAATGGAACAGGAAAAATACGTGTTCAGTTAATTGTTTATGTCATTTTTGCACTTAGCTCAATATTGTTGTTAGAGATTAATTGTCGCGCTTTTGGAGTTAAGGGGGCGTTGCTGGTTCCTATGTTCGTGTATATTATACAAGCTATAGTAGGCAAAATACAGATTGGTAAAATAGTGACAAGGAAAGCTGTTGGAATTTGGAATAAATAGAAATGAATATGCATAAATTTACTATTATTACTGTAAATTACAATAATGCTCACGGATTGCGTTTGACTATTGAAAGCGTTGTAAAACAATGTTATAGAAATTTTGAGTACATTGTTATTGATGGAGGTTCTACAGACGGTAGTGTTGATGTTATAAAAGATTATCAAAATGAGATAGATTATTGGGTTAGTGAACAAGATGAAGGCATTTATAATGCGATGAATAAAGGAATATTGCTTTCGCATGGGGAGTATTTAAACTTTATGAATTCAGGTGATACTTTTTTCTCAGATACAGTGCTGGAGAATGTTGCGAGGCAAACAAATGAGGCTCAAATAATATGGGGAAATACGTGTTATCAATTTAAGAATAAGCGATATACTGAATTTAATGAAAATTCTCCTGTGACGATGTTAGCATTGGAAGCTTGGGGGAGTATTAACCATCAAGCAACTTTTATTCGGAGAGATTTGTTTTCAACAGAATTGTATGATGAAAGTTTTAAAATTTTTGCTGATTATGACTTCTTTCTTAAGAAAATGGTTTATGAGAATTGCTCAGTTAAAAGAATTGAAGATATAATAGTATCTTATAATACGGATGGTATCAGTGCAAATGCTTCTACTAGAGAGATGAGAATGCAAGAAAGGAAAAGAGCACAGAGAAAATATTTTCCAGAAAGAGTTGTACAAGATTATTTCTACTTGAGACCTTTTTCCATGCATCCTGACTTTTTAAATTTGATGCATTCTATTGCTGAAAAGAAATATTTGTTTCCTATTGTTTTTTATGTGAATCGTTTATTGCTAAAAAGCTATCTCTTGGTGAAGAACTTTATAGCTTTAAGATAAACTGGTAAATAGATAAGTTGAGGTTTAGAATGAATGATCAGCCTAAAATATCCGTAATTGTTGCAGTTTATAAAGCTGAAAACTATTTGACCAGATGTGTTGATAGTTTGTTATGTCAGACTTTCCAAGATTTTGAGCTTTTGTTGATAGATGATGGAAGTCCTGATTCTTCTGGGGTTCTTTGTGACTGTTATGCAGAAAAAGATAATAGAGTAAGGACTTTTCATAACGAGAACAAAGGTGTGAGTGCTACACGACAATTTGGTATTGAAAATGCAAAAGGAATATATTCAATCCATGTGGATCCGGATGATTGGGTATCTCCTAATATGCTAGAGATGCTTTATCAAACTGCATTAAAGGATAATGTTGATTTGGTTATATGTGACTATTTTGAAGTTCATAGATCAAAAGTTAAATATGTGATACAGAAACCGACTTCGTTATTTCACGGGGATGTATTAAAGGACTTATTTCGGACTCTTCATGGAAGTTGCTGCAATAAATTGATTCGATTGTCATGCTATACAAAATATGAAGTGCATTTTCCAGTAGGAATAAATTATTGTGAAGATCTATATACTTGGCTATTGTTATTGCAAAACCCATTAAAAATAACGTATTTAGATAGTGCTTTCTATTACTATGACCGTTCTACTAATGCTAATTCTATCACAATTCGATATAGGAGTACGGCTTATCAGAGAGAAAAGATATTTTTTGATAATCTCTCTCTCATTTTGAATAAAGATTTATATGCTTCTGAATTGTTGATTATGCAGTCCAGACTAGCATTTGCTGCAATAGTATGTGGAAAATTGTCTCAATTGGAATATACAGAGCAATTCCATAACCTAAAAAATGCCTCTGTATTTGGAACATCATGGAACAAATTATGTATAAAATTAGCTTTGTCTGGTAACCTTTCGCTTGCAGAATTTATAGTCTCTTTTAGGCATTTTTTTAGTCATGCTAAAAAAGCTGTCTTACGGTTATATGAATTTCTTTATGAGAATTTTAGCTTCAAATTATAACTATTACAAAGGAATTGAGGGAAAGCTATATTTGATAGGAAGTATATTGCTTTGTCTATTGATAAATTGTAAATTCATATTAGATGTAGTCTTTGAATTAGAGACCCCTTTGCTTCGATTTGGGGTTTTACTATTGACTCTCTTCATCATATTGCTTCGTTTAACACGCTATAATTTATTTTTTTTGCTACTTCTTTGTGGCGTATTGTGTCTCTGCCCCTACTCAATGTCTGCGGTATTGATAATATTAGTATCTTATTCTTTAAGAAAAATGGACTTGTCTTGTTTCGCAATAGTAAATCTGTCAGTTTCTCTTATTTTACTATTATTCATTTATGTCAGCACGTTAGATGGAAGTTTATATATTATGCGTGAATGTTATGTGACACAATTAGGTGAACTTAGGTATCGGTCTGATTTTGGATTTGGGCAAAGTAATAGATTTTCTTTATATGTATATGGGGTGTTGATGTACTTGTATATTGTTTTACATCGCAAAAAAGATTTTCTTTTTTTGCTTATTGCAACTTATGTTACTTTGACAGTTTACATTTATACAGATTCTAAAACATTTTTAGCTGCAATGGTCTGTTTCTTTACTTTCTATATATTTCTTAAAATAAATCTGTTGACAAAACCTTTTTTCCGTTTCTTGCTGTTGGTTACACCTGCGTTATTGATAGCATTAACATGGTATTTATGTTATTTTGAATATTATGAAATAGTGAATGTTTTTTTATCGGGTAGACTATCGTTTTTTAGATCGGTGCTTGATAGGATATCATGGATTCACTATTTGATTGGTACAGAATTAATGTCGGAAGGTCTGCTTGATAGCTCTTATTTACATTTAGTCTTAGATTTTGGGATTTTGTTTGTACTTGTTTTTTATTATTTATACTATAAGTGCATAAAGTTTCATTATGATGAAATTCTTGGCTATATGCCAATTGTTTTTTCTGTTCTGTTTTATGGCTTTTCAGAATCTCTTTTTGTACATCTGGCAAATGCGACTTCTCTAATGATATGGATTATTATGTTTTCATATATTAAAGTAAAATGGATAAAATAGATTTTGTATTGATTTGGGTGGATGGTAATAATGTGAAATGGAGAAGTGAATTTTTAAAATATGCTTCAACTGGAGATGGGGATAAAAGAGTGATGAGATTTAGAGATTGGAATAATCTTCAATATTGGTTTAGATCTGTTGAACACTTTGCTCCATGGGTTAATAAAATTCATTTTGTCACATGTGGGCATATTCCCGATTGGTTGAACCTTGATGCTCCAAAATTAAATTTTGTGAAACATTCAGATTTTATTCCTCGCAAATATCTTCCAACTTTTAGTTCTCATACAATAGAATTGAATTTACATCGTATTGAGGGACTTGCTGAGCATTTTGTTTATTTTAACGATGATACTTTTTTACTAAGACCAGTTGGTTCAAATCGTTTCTTTCAAAACGGGTTGCCTTGTGATGCTGCAATATTAAATGCGATTTCTATGAATTCAATAGGTCATATAATACTGAATAATTTGTTGATAATTAATGGTTTTTTCCAGAAAAGAGATGTAATGTTTTCTCATCCATCTAAATGGATAAACTGGAAATATGGATGCCGTCTTTTTAGAACGATTCTTTTGTTACCGTGGCCTAATTTTACAGGCTTTATAGATCCGCATCTTCCTAATTCTTTCTTGAAATCAACTTTAAATGAAGTTTGGGAAAAAAATTACGAAACTTTGGATAAAACATGTTCTAATCGGTTTCGGAATATGCAAGATGTTAATCAATACTTATTTAGATATTGGCAGTTGGTCAAAGGAGATTTTTCCCCAGTATCACTACATGATTCAATAAAATATAATGTAAATATGAATGTGATAGATGATGTGGAAAAGTTGATACTCCATCAATCGAAAGCGATTGTTTGCTTAAATGATGATTGTGAATCTGATTTCGATTTGTGTGCTCAACGTATAATAAAAGCTTTCGAATTTTTACTGCCTCAAAAATCATCTTTTGAGATATAATAATTGGAGCAATATCTATTTAGAAAAAATGAACCCTATTCTTTTCTAATATTTTATTAATGTGAAAATATTGTTTCTTACTCCTTATCTTCCTAGTAATCGGGCCGGTGGTGAAAACTTTACACGTCTTTTGTTGGAGCAATTATCTGTCAGTTGCCAGATTGATTTAGTTTACTATAAGTATTGTTGGGATTCTTATTATATACCTCCTAATGATAATGTGAAAGTACTGAAAGTATGTCCAAATTCCACCGGCGTCAAGATCAGAAATTGTTTTTGCAATCCGTTCATTCACCCCTTGTTCTCTGTTCGTTTTGATGGGAAATTGTTGAAGTTTTTAAGAAAAAGTGTATCAGAACAATGTTATGACTGGTTATATTTAGATCATAGTCAGATGTTCCTTTATGGAAAGTACTTTCCGGAAATGAATAAAATTCTAATGTCACATGACGTGATGGTACAGCGTTTTTCTCGCATTGGCACAGCCTTGAATCGAAAGTGGGTTATTGCATCTGAAAAAAAAGTTTTTTCTTTTCCAAACAGTACTATATTTACTTTTAGCAAAAAAGATATGGCCATCATAGAAAATGTTTACCATAAGCAATCATTTGTAACTAATTTTTTCTTAGATGCGGATGTTATAAATGCTGTTCCACGTAAGCTGGGAAAGCAAATAATATTTTTCGGAAAATGGTCACGTGCTGATAATACAGTGGGGTTACAATGGTTTTTTGAACGAGTATTTGCTTATGTGGATAAATCTATAAAAGTGGTTATTATAGGTACAGGACTTTCTGTACAAGTGATTAAAAAACTAAAAGAATATAAGAATGTGGAATATAAAGGATTTGTAGAGAATCCTTATCAAATGATTGCCGACTCGTTGCTTGTTATATCTCCTTTGTTCAGTGGAGCTGGAGTAAAAGTAAAGGTTGTGGAGTCATTGGCTTGTGGTACTCCTGTGTTGGGTACTCCTATAGCTTTTGAGGGTTTAGATAGAAAAGATGAAAAGTTTATGTTAGAAACAGAGGCACCTGAAGACTATATACATAGTATAAATAGTCTGAATATTAGTTTAGATGACAGAATACATTTTAAAAGATCTTTCCTGAGAAATTATAATGAGTGTTCAATAGTGAATCTTATATTAAGTAAAAATAGTATTTCATAACATGATAACAGTTTCCATCGTCACTTACAAGACAAACTTGGAAGAACTGTCCCAATGTCTGCATTCATTAACCTCTTCTCTCATCTCCCGAATTTACATTGTCGATAATTCCAATGAACAGTATATTGCAGATTTCTGTCAGCAATATACCAACGTGGAATACATCGGTAGCAAGAATGTAGGCTACGGAGCAGGGCATAATCAGGCATTGAGGCAAGTACTTGGCTCAGAAGAAGAATATCATTTGGTACTTAATTCGGATGTGTATTTCAATCCGTCAGTATTGAAATATCTTGTAGAATATATGGATGCGCATCCGGATGTGGGACAGGTACAGCCTAATGTGGTATATCCTGATGGAGAGCAGCAATATACCTGTCGTTTGCTTCCCACTCCTGCCAATCTGATATTCCGCCGTTTCCTTCCTAAGGGAATAATGGAGAAAATGAACATACGCTATCAGTTGAAGTTCAACGACCACAAGAGGGAGATGAATGTGCCTTATCATCAAGGTAGTTTCATGTTCTTCCGCACGGAATGTTTCAGAAAGGTGGGACTGTTTGACGAACGGTTTTTTATGTATCCTGAAGATATTGACATCACACGGAGAATGCACAGACTGTATCGGACAATGTTTGTTCCCGGTGTGACTATTGTGCATGCCCATCGGGCTGCATCTTATAAGAACAAGAAAATGCTGAAGATCCATATCATCAATATGATTAAATATTTTAATAAATGGGGATGGATAGTTGATAAAGAACGTTCTGCTTGGAACAGAAAGTTATTGGAAGAATTAGGATATAAAAAATAATATTTTCTATAATGAATTACTTTATTACAGGTGGTACCGGCTTCATCGGTACTCACCTTGCCCATCTTTTGCACGAAGTACATCCCGAAGCAAAAATTTACAACTTGGATATTGTAAAGCCGGGTACTCCGTTGCCGACTGTGAAAAATTATAAACCGGTCTTAAGAAAAGGGGAGGAGCATGCAGCCACATTCATCTATTGTGATGTGCGTCAACCGATAGAGTTGGAAAAAGTAAATATCACTCCCGATGATGTGATTTTTAACTTCGCCGCCGTTCATCGCACGCCCGGTCATCCCGATCCTGCCTATTTTGAAACAAATATTCGTGGCGCGGAGAATGTATGCGCCTTTGCCCATCGGCATGGTATCCGGAAAATGGTTTTTACCAGTTCCATAGCCCCTTACGGTGCGGCCGAGGAACTGAAGGAGGAAACCACGCTGTCTACTCCCAACACTCCTTACGGTATATCCAAACTGGTTGCGGAAAAGATTCATGTCGCCTGGCAGGCGGGGAGTCCGGAAAGACAGCTTACCATTGTCCGTCCCGGTGTGGTGTTTGGGCGAGGGGAGAACGGTAATTTTACCCGTCTGTATTGGGGCATTCGGGGGCATAAGTTTATGTACCCGGGGCGCAAGGATACCATCAAGGCCTGTATCTATGTGAAGGAGCTGGTGCGGTTCATGCTTTACAGATTGGAACATCACGACAGTGGGGTGGAACTGTACAATTGCTGTTACGAACCCGCCTATACGATAGAGCACATCGTAGAATCCATGAAAAGAGTGACAAATATGAAGGTAAAAGTTCCTTTCATGCCGGGATGGCTGATCATGACTGCTGCTGGTATAGCCGGAGCAATAGGCTCTCCGATGGGCATCTGTCCGGCACGGGTGAGAAAATTGCAGATCTCCACGAATATCTGCGGAAAAAAACTGGTTGCCTCGGGCTATCCTTTTCACTATACATTTGAGGAAGCGCTGGCAGACTGGTACAAAGACAATGATAATCGGTGCCTGCAATGAGGAAATTGATACTCTCTTTGTCCTTGCTCTGGGCAATGGGTGGTATGGCACATGCCCAGTTCACCTATGGAACAACGGGCATGCTGAATATGCCCACTGCCGATATGCAGCGTGACAAGACGTTCATGGTTGGCGGTGGCTTTCTGGAGAAACACGCCACTCCTGCCCGGTGGACGTACGATACTTTCAATTATTATCTTAACGTGACTATATTCCCTTGGCTGGAGGTGGCATATATCTGTACACTGCATAAGGCTGTGGAAAACGATCCGGCATACGGCACCGGTTTCTGGGTGCCTTCTACGTATGGGAGGTTTGTCAATCAGGATCGTAACTTTGCAGTTCGGTTACGGTTGTGGAAGGAGGGCTGGTGGAAACTGTGGACTCCGCAAATTGTGCTGGGTGCGAATGACGCTCTTAATAATTCGTGGACGGAGGGCAGTAAGATAGAAATGAGTTCCGCCCGGATGAATGGTTTCTATAGCCGTTATTATTTGGCTCTCACTAAACATCTCCCTCTTAATAATATCGGTCGGCTGGGCTTGCACGCGGCGTATGTTTACAATCGTCGCAAAGACTATCCCCTCAACGGACCTGCCATTGGCATCAACTTTCGTTTTACTCTTCCCAACTATCACTTCCTGACGGAAACACTCAATCGTCTTACTCTCATGGCAGAATACGATTCCCATACGATCAATCTTGGTGCGGAATATAGTTTCTGGAAAGACCACATCAATGCAGTAATTCAGTTCAACCGTTGCCGTTATTTTTCCGGTGGACTGGTTTTGAAAGTCCATCTGAAATAATCACTTCCAAGGGGAAACCCGCGGCTCTTCTTCAATACATCCTTTTACTCATCATCCGTTCTTTCTGCTTGACTAAACAACGTTCTCACCGTCAATAAGATAAAGCCAACGGTCAAAACTCCACCGTAATCCCCAGCGTGGGAATCAAGGTTCCGCTTTCTTGTTTCAAATACTTCATTTTATACCGCTGTTCGGCAAGAGGGGCCGACGGATTATCAATCTCCCCCGTACTCATTAACACATCCGGTTGCTTCAACCGGCTGCCCGTCACATTCTGCAAATCAATATACACTCCCAACCTCCAATGCCGGAAATAATAATTCTTGTCCACCCGTACATCCACTTGGGCAAAGTTGCCCAGACGCTCTGTGTTATACAGGGTATAGTCATGATAAGGACGTCCTTGCGCATCCCATGCTTCCACCAAAGATGATTTCTCTATGTCGTATGGCGTATAGGGAGTCCCCCCTATATAACTCAGTTTGCCTCCGATACTCCAGCGGCGCGGCAACTCCCAGGTGCCGCTCATATTCAGTATAAAGCGGTTATCCCATGCCGACGGGATATAAGAGCCGGCTTTGCTGTTTCTGTATTCACTGCGGAATACGGTCAGAGAGCCTGTCAGACTTATTTTTTCCGGCACTTGCCATCTGGCAAGCAGTTCGATTCCATAGGATTGCCCTTGGGCGGAGGATACCAGCGCTTCGTTGCCGGACACTCCGTAATCATTGCCCTTGCAAGCCAGAGGAATATGGTCGGCTAAAGAAAGCGGAATGTTGCCATATTGCTTGTAGAAACCTTCGATGGAGAAGGCGAGTCTGCTGTCAGGATGCCAGTCCATGCCGATGCTTCCTGAAGTGACTCGTGTATAGTCCAACTTCCGGTTTGTCAGTTTGCCCGATTCGTCTTTAAATCCCAGTGCGGTATAGGGGGGAAGCTGATAATAGATTCCGATGTTTCCTCCTACAGACCATTGTTCGTTAAAGGCATAGCCCAGGGATAGCCTTGGAGAGATTTGTTTCCACATGCGGGACATTGTGCCGTAATCCGAAGCGTCCGAACGCACTCCTATGGAGGAGGTGAAACGCTTGTCGGGTGAAGTATAGTCGGCGGAGACAAACAGCCCCCAGCTCCATATACCTAAATCGGTTTTATAATTACTTACTTCGGCTTGAGCCTGGTAGAGACGTTGCAGGGTTCGGTTGGTATATTGCGAGTAACTGGCTTCCACTCCCTCTCTCAACGTCCATTGATTCAGATAAGAACGGTTTTCGGCCCTTAAAGAAGTCTTTTGTTCTACAGAGCGGAGCCTCAGAGTCAGGTTGTCTTCCGAAGATTCGTCATTGTTTCTGTATTTCACGTTTCGGTTGTTCAGGTAATTGTGGCTGAGGTAAATGCTTTGGGTGTGATGGCCTGCATAATGGCGGTAGGATGCCCCTACAGTGAATGTCTCCTGATTGATTTGGGGAAGATAACTCAATAAATATTCCGCATCTTCTCCTTTCTCGTCCGTATTCAGTTTCATTTTGTCGATGCCTGCCAAGGCAAGGAAGGTCAGTTCGTCGGAATCAGACAGGCGCGATTTGATTTTCACCTGTCCATCAATGTAATTGGGCAGGAACGGAAGTCCCAGCATTTTGAACAATAATTGAAGATAGGACTGACGGATGGAAAACAGATAAGTGGTCCGTTTATTGAAATGTCCGCTTCCGCTTAATGAAATTTCGGATGCTCCGAGCGTTCCCTTAAACGTTTGTTTATCCGGGTCTCCGTCCCGCAGACTGAAATCAAGAACAGCACTCAGTGCTCCCGAACGGTTGGCGGGGAATGCTCCGGTATAAAAATTAATTTCCCGTATCAAGTCGGCGTTTACAATGCTTACCGGACCGCCCGATGCTCCCTGGGTGGAGAAATGGTTGATGTTCGGTATCTCGATGCCATCCATGTAGAAACGGTTTTCGGCAGGACCTCCTCCCCGCACAATCAAGTCGTTGCGGTAACCTATCGGCGAAAAGGACACGCCGGGATAAGACCGTACTATGCGTGATACATCCCGGTTGGAACCGGGGTTCTTCTCCATATCCTGCAATCCGATGACCCTGAGGCTGACGGGGCTTTCCGTTGTCCGCCGGAAAACGGATGGGGTCACGGTGACTTCATCCAATGCATTGCTGTCCTCTGCCAGTTCGATTTCTATCAATGGAGTTCCCGCAGAAATCATATATTCAGAAGATACCGTTCCCTTATATCCCAGACAAGAGACTATCAGGCGGCAGATGCCGGGAGCAACTTTGGGGATAAGGAATACGCCCGTAGAATCTGTTGCGGCACCTACTCCGGCTTTCCCTTCTATCATGACATTGGCATATGGAACACCTTGCCGTGTAAGGCGGTCAATGACTTTTCCGCGGACGGCATAGCCTTGGGTTTGCGAGAAGGCCGGTGCGATAACTATTAAAATGCATCCTAAGAGGACGAATACTATTTTTCTCATGGCATGACTCGTTTTGAAGTATGTGAACATGAGTTCAGGTGTTGTTTTCTGAAAACAGGCTGAACAAAGATAACTCATTCCTTTGTAAGGTAATAAAGTTGGAAGGTAAATTAAGGGATTTTTATAGGTAGGCTAAGGCCTTTCTATAGTCAGGCTAAGGCTTTTTATACTGAAAGCTACTACGTCCTGCTGTATCAAGACGTAGTAGGTAACCGCTGGTAATCCCTTAACCTCCAGTAAGAAAAGGCTTAGCCTTTCGGTTAAAATCCGTAAGGCAGTTTGAAGAACTTGCATCCTTTAATTGAATTGTGCCAATAAGCTTTCGAAGGAGGGATACGTCTGTGTTTCTCCTTCCCGTATAAGTGTCAGTTTATCAGGCGATAATGCAAGGAGATGAGGCATATTCCTGTTCTTTTCCTCAGACGGCAGGCAGGTATAGCCATGACGGTTCAGCGCATTGATGGTCCAGTGCAGCAAGGTCTTGTCGGTTGCTTCCACCGTTATTTTCTGCTTTCCGTTCACGGTAGGATAGTAAATGCCATGGTCATAATCGAACCGGATATTGCTGTGTGAGAACAGCGTGTCCATGCGGTGATTCAGAATCATGTCTTCTGTTCCTCCGCATTGCAGCCCTGTCTCTTTGGACAGCAGCCAAAGCTTGTCCGACAGTACCAGGGCTTGTTCTATGTCATGGGTAGATAGCAGGATGGCTTTGTTCTGCTCCACCGCCAGGCGGTGCAGCAGGGTCATGATTTCTATGCGGCTCACCACGTCCAGAAAAGCGGTCGGCTCATCCAGGATGATCAGCGGACATTCCTGCACCAATGCTTTGGCTATCATGACCTTTTGTCGCTCTCCGTCCGAAAGTTCGGCGGTGTAGCTTTTGGCTTTGTGGGCAATGCCTACGGCTTCCAATGCTTCTTTGATAATGAGACGGTCTTTGGAATGCAGGCGTCCGAAGAAACCCGTGTGCGGTTGGCGGCCTAAGGCTACCAGTTCATACACGGTCAATCCTCCGGCTTGTGTCTTGTCTGTCAGGACCACGCCGATGGTGCGCGAACGTTCCTTTTCCGAATACTGCTGCAAAGGCTTGCCCAGCAATTGCAATTCTCCTGCCAGGGAAGGCTGCGAGGCGGACAGGGTGCGGAGCAAGGTGGACTTTCCGGCTCCGTTGGCTCCAAGCAGACTGGTCAGTTCTCCCGGATAAAGCCGGAAAGAAAGATGTTCGTGCACTTTCTTCTCTCCTTTATGGGTGCGATAACCTATGCACAGGTCTGTGGCGGTGATGACAGCTTGCTTTTCCATTAGTTGAAGTACTGGATTTTACGTTGGTTCACAATGACATAAATAATAATGGGCGCACCAATGACCGGAGTGACGGCATTCAGCGGAATGATACCGGCTTCGCCCGGCAGAATACAGATGAAATTACAAAGCAGGGCAATGGCTCCTCCCGTCAGCATGGTGACTGGCAGCAGGGAATTATGGTTGGAGGTCCCCAGCATGAGGCGGGCGATATGAGGCACGGCCAGTCCGATAAAGGAAATCGGGCCGCAGAAAGCGGTAGTTACTGCTGTCAGTAATCCGGTGGCGAGCAGCAGCAGGTTGCGCGTGCGGCGGATGTTGATTCCTAGGTTTTCGGCATAGCGTGTGCCCAGCAGCAATGCATTCAGAGGCTTTATCAAGAGTATGGTAATCAGCAGTCCCGCCGCCGTGACCAACGAGAAGAAGGGAAGCTGTTGTAAAGATACTCCTCCGAAGTTTCCCATTCCCCAAATCATATAAGAGTGTACGCCTTCTGCCGTGGCGAAGAAGTTGAGCAGGGAGATGGCGGATGAAGTGATATACCCTATCATGATACCTATAATAAGCAGCATGATGCTGTTTTTTATCAAGGTGGAGAAGAACAGGATGATTCCCATCACCAGCATGGAGCCTATGAATGCTCCGATAATGACGGACAGGAATCCGGATAAAGTGAAAACTCCGGCAGTAATCGTACCTGCCCCTGCCAGCATGACCAGGGCGACTCCCAAACTGGCTCCCGAACTGATGCCCAGTATGGAAGGGTCAGCCAAAGGGTTATTGAATGTGGTTTGCAACATCAGTCCCGATGAGGCTAATGCCATTCCGCAGAGCAGGGCGGTAATGGCTTGTGGCAGACGGGATTCCCAGACTATGAAACTCCAACTCGCCTTTTCCACTTCATTGCCTGTAAGGATGTGCCACACCGCCTCGGCAGGGATGTTTACTGAGCCGAACAGCAGGTTGGCTCCTGTCAATGCAAGGATGAGGAGGAGCAGTATGATACCGTATTTCGTTCCTTTGTTTCTCATTGTGTTTTGTTACCGTAGGGGCGGACACATGGGTCCGCCCCTACAGTGGTTTACTCCGCTAATTTAGTGAAATATTTTAATTCATACCCTTCTAAGAGTGTAGGATGGAAGATTTTTATCAAATCTTTCAGTAATCGGTCGGGATGGAAAGGGGAATCTTCGTAAAAGTCTACTTTTCCGGTGTTGCATCCATAAATGTTGCGTTCCTTGAATGCACGGAAACCGGCGTAGGGAGCATAGTCGCGTTTCAGCTCACTATATGTCTTGTCTATAGCCTGATTATATTTGATGAGCCAGAAATCTGCGTTCTGACCTTTATCGAATACGGTTTCGAAGGCTAGGGGAACAGAACCGCTATGCTCGTCATCGGCAAACACATAATTGGCCCCGGCATCTGCATAAATCCGTGCCGAAGTACTTTTCCCTCCCGGAACATACCAGGCCGAACCGTTTTTCAGTTCGCTGATTACACTCGGTGCAGATGAAAGGGGGGCAACCAATGCTTTCAGCTCATGATAGTTCTTCTCTACTTCGGCAAACAAGCTGTCCGCTTTTTGTGCTTGACCAAATAGGAGACCATAAAAACGCATCCATTCGGCACGTCCCAAGGCCGAAGTTTCCATGTAGTCCGCACATTCGATAATGGGGATGTTGAGTTTCTCCACCCGTCCGTATCCGCCACTGTTCTCAAAGGGGGAGAGCATAATGGCATCGGGGTGCAGGTCGATTATCTTTTCTATATCCGGGTTCATTCCATTCCCTACGTCGGCGATGCTTCCTGTGCGGCAGCCATCCTGTACTTCTTGCAGTTTGATATACTTTAAATCGCAGACTCCTCCAATACTCTTCAAAGCGCCAATCTGGTTGAGCAATCCGCAATGTACGGATGAGTAGACAACGGCCTTGCTCAAAGGCGTGCGGACAAGTGTCCCTTCGGGCAAGTCGGCAGGCAGGGACTTTTCTTTGTCAACCAAGACATAGGTATGCAGTATCCGGGTCGTATCCCATGGATTGCGCAGGCGGGCGATGGTATAGTCTTCGGTTGCAGACAGGCTGAGGTTTTCTGCATAACGCAAAGGGATTGTTTCTTCTGCTTCTATTACAGAAGAAGTCTTGCTCCTTCTGCCGCAGGCGGAAAGAAGGGCAAGCAAGAAGATGAATAGGGTTACTTGTTTCATGTTATTTTTTATAATATCCGCCGGTTTTACGGGAACCTTTGTATTCTATTAATTCTTTATCTTTCAGTGATCGTAAATAACGCTCTGTCGTAGCAGCTCCTTTTTGGATATATTCTGCAATTTCATATCCTTTTGCACCGGGTTTCTTTTCCAAGAAGGTGAGGATAAGGCTTTCAAGTTCGTTTATTCCCTCATTTATTCCCTCATTTATTCCCTCATTTATTCCCTCATCAGCGATTCTGTTTATTACTGAAATAAACTGCATTCCTACCGGCTCATTGATGAATTTTATATTCGGTTCTTCTTGAAGTGCACGTATAATCCCTGAGCCCAGACCACGATAAGGCATCGTTTTAGCACAGAAATTGGCAATGAAAGGATTGCGTACTACGGCGCTTCCCAGTTTGATACTTTCCACAGTCAGCCCATCGGGAAGGCATCCCGGGCTGATAATCTCTACACGGTTATCAAAAATGAGTAATCTTATCGGTGCATTGCGCGTATAATCGCGATGTACCAAGGCATTTTGCAAGATTTCTTCTAATGCCACTTCTGATATTTCCAGTTTCCCGATAGAATTAAATCCTTGTCCTGCCTGTATATTATGGAGGTTTGCTTTCAGAAAAGACATTCCCTTTTCAAATAATTCGGGCAGTGTGCCGGTGATATCTTTGCTGTCCCGATAGTTGATTCCTCCTATATCATTACCAAAAAAGGAAACAGCTTTGATGACAAAGGTAGGGCGGTACTGCTGAGGGGCTTTGCCGAAGAACAGCAGGCCTGCCAAAGTCATTCTCTCCTCTTTCATGATATGGAGATTATGCAAAAGCTCTATGTATGGAATGCCGAATGAATCTTTTTCGCGGCCATATTCTTTGCGGACAAAGTTGTCCAAAGCATATCCGTTGATATCTTTTTCGGAAGTGAAAGGAATGGGTTGCTCATCAGCGTACAGCATGCCGGAGCATTGGAATAAACGGATAATCTCGCTATTCTCCATTACTTTGCGCTTGTCCGCTCCTTGTTTGGTCCAGATTACCCCGTTCAAATCCTTGTAAGGCTTGTTGTCACCTTCTGCTATATGGGCGATAAGAAGGGAATGTTCATCTACAATAACGGTTTCCGTTTGTATATAGATAACCGGACGAAGCAGGTTCGTGGCTATATTGGCCAAGATAGAATTAAGTTGTTGTATTTCCTGATAAGACAGGCCGATGATTTCTCCCGTCTTGTCTTTTATGCCGAAGAGTATCATTCCACCCCGTGCATTGGACATAGCTACCATTTCGGCGGCAATACTGTCTTGGTTGGGAAAGCGTTCTTTGAACTGTACCGTACTGGTTTCTCCACATTTTATAATGAGTTGTAATTCTTTGCTGTTCATTTTTCTAGGTCTGTTTGTGAATCCTGTACAAATGTACGGTAAAAAAGTGAGGGAAGCTTTATGAGATTATTTAATTTATGAGGGAAATAATTGTAGTTTTGCTTCTTTCATCAAAAGTGAAGAGAAGCAAAACCATATTTTATTATTTCAGTAAGAAGGTTAATCCGCATGGACCTACCCCTACATCGTATTTGTTTGTAAATTTGCCGTTTGCCGAGTATTCGTTTACATAGCCATCAGTGGTATAACTTGGCCATCCTCCAACCATATTGTAAGAACTGATATAAATGTTTCCGGTAAATGGATTGACTGCGATGCCACAAGGGCTATCAACAGGTTGATCTATTAAATTTTTTGTTTCATTTCCTGTTTTTGTATCTATACTGAAATAAGTATTTGCCGTTGCGCCATAAGGAGCATTGATAAGGTAAAGGGTATTATCTTTTACAGTCATTAATGTTGCTTCTGTTACATCTGTAACAATATTCATATTGCCAATTTTTTGTACTTTAGCTGATATGTCCTTATAATTACCCATTGCTAAGACATATACGTTTCCTTCCGTAGTAGAACAAATTTTAGTGGGATTTAGTCCTACGGGTATTCTTTTTGCTTCTGTAAATGTCTTTAGGCCTATTTTAGAAACACTTTTTCCATTTGCATAATCTGCACCATAATTCATTCCGTCTGAGTTAGCAACATACAGGTAGCCGTTGGCCACTGTCATCTCTTCTGGATTTGGACCAACTTTTAATGTAGCATCAATAGTTAGGCTAAGAGTGTCGATACGAGAAACATATCCATCATACATAGAAACATATACTTTTCCATTAGCAGCTATAATATCACGTGGACCTTCCCCTTGAGTGGATGTCGGAACAATCTGTTTGATGGATTTAGCTGTATTTTTGTCTACTATTTCTATAATATTTGAACCATATATGGCAATATACATTTTCGAACCATATACTATTGCATCTTGAGGAGTACCTCCCAAACTTCTTTTGTTTATGTCAAAAAATACATTGTTGCTTGCTGTTCCTTTTTCAAAGTTAATAAAAGAAAGTGTTCCATTAACATTGTTGCTAAGATTACCTGCATTAATAACGTACAAGCCTGTTGCTTCGGTTGGTGAAGTTGCTTCAGGAGTCGTGTCGGGTTGTGAAGAAGGGTCTTCTTCCGGATCTCTAGGAACTTCGATCTCATTGTCATCATCGTTACAAGCACAGAACAGCGGAGCTATACTAAATAAGGCTGCTGCAAAAAATAAATGTTTGAATTTCATACTTATATAATTTTTAAAAATGAATACTGCAAGTTAGTTTATAGCTTCTACCCGGCATCGGGTAGCTTTTCACTATGTCATATTGTTTATTTCCCAAATTAATAATATCTCCCCGAAGATTGTATGTAAACTTCTTTATCTTGAAGCTGCGGTATAATGAAAGGCCGTATTCTATATATCCATCCATTTCATTACTTGGACGATTTTCGGATGCAATATACCGTTTGCTCACACCCGTAGCATGAAGAGAAGCATTTATGAAAGGATTTTCCAAGGCTAAAGAAGCACCTGCGCTATGACGTGGGGTATATGCAATCTGATGTTTGTAATATACGACTTCCGGGTCTGTTTTATCTACTGCATATTGATAGGTATAGTTTCCGGTCAATAGTAAGGAATAATGTTTTGCCAGTTGGAAAGTGGTGTTTATATTGGCATCTACTCCCCAAATTTCTACTTTGCCTAAATTTACCATATTCCAGATAAACATATTATAGGGCATTGCCACAATTTTATCTTTTACCTTATTATAATACCCATCCAATGTCAGACTGATTGCTGGTAGCCAGCTTGTAAAGTTGTTCTGGTAAGTGATGCCTACATTATATTGTTGGGCCTTTTCGGGACGAAGGTCACGGCTGCCCATCCGGTCAAAGTAGTTCTCAGAAAAAGTAGCCACTCTGAATATGTCTTTATAGGAAGCCCGAAGGTATAGCTGTCCGTCCGTACAAGGTTGCCATGAAAAGGAGAAGGAAGGGGATAATTTTCGTCGGTTCTCAGCTCCGTTTCCTTCTTTTGCACCATTAAGATATATCGATCCGAGTAGTATGGCAACAGCTGTTATGTTATCAGTTTGATATCGGAGAGTTACTGTTTGTAATATAGAATGCCGGTAAGGGCTTGTATTGTTAGGAGTATTGGCATTTAGGTTATTATATATGTAATCTGCCGCATAAACCATGCTCCAGTGACTAGTCGGAGTATATAGTAATGCTCCTGATGTATAGTATTCTCGTTGGAAATAACGGTCGTTTAATTCTCCTCCGGGGTATTTCCCTCCTTCATCGTGGTAATGAGATTGGCTCCAGTTAAATTTCCCATTGATTAACAAAGAAAGATTATTTTCCCAATAAGTACGGTAATGTACTTGTGAAAAGAAATTTCGTTCGCGTAACTTCTCACGGCTTTTCGCATTGTAAAGAATGACTGCACCGGGTAATTGCTGATCTGTGTCGTAATAATAAATCTTTCCGTTCAGTGTGCTTCTGTTATTAGGGCTGATGTAAAGATTCAGTTCTCCTCTGTAGGTTTGAATGTTGTTGTTATAGCGTTTTTCTTTGGAAACATAATCTCCGTTGACTAAAGTGAAAGGATATAGGTTGTCTGCCCTCATAAATTCACCTGTGGTAGATGCTGAAATCTTTTCGTTAAACTTTTGTTCGTAGCGGATAAGGGGATTAATCATCCCGAAAGAACCTGTCTTTACCTGTCCCGTCAAGTGATTTTTTTTGTTTGAAAAATCCGGGGATATGCTTTGTAATTTTAGGGCGGCAGCAGAAGCAACTGTACGTGCCGGTACAAAAATATCTTCATTGTCCCCAATGGTCAGTGAAATTTGCTGAATATTGTCAATAGAGAAACGAGACAAGTCTATTTGTCCGCTTTGACAATCACTGAGTGTTACCCCGTCATAAACTACGGCTGTATGCTTGGCTCCTAAACTCCGGACGGAGATCGTTTTCATTCCTCCTGCACCCCCATAATCTTTTATGTTGACTCCTGAGAAGCGACGTAAAGCATCAGCAATATCCGTAATGCCTTGTTGTTGCAATTGCTTCTTGTTGAGTTGTTGGAAGGGACTGCTACTTTTAACCTGTTGCTTGGTACGTTCAGCCGTTACCGTAACTTCATCTATTTTATGCACTTTTCCGGTAATGGAATCTCTTTTCTCCTGTGCCTGCATATCAAACGGCAATAGGAGAAAGCTGCAAAGCAGACAAAGCCATAGCTTATAAGCCTGGTTATTTCCTTTCATTTAAAAAACATATTAATGAATAAATACTGCATTCTTACCGCTGCTCTTTCCTCGAAAGCGACGGTCGATGACTTTACGTTTTGCAGGTCTTCTGACTTACTCCTGTTTACTTGCCTTCCCACCTTATTATATATACAGGTAGTGGCGTGAGTGATAAGTAAACCTATCCCCTTATAGGGTAGATGGAGCTTACAGCAGCGGGACTGTTCAGGACTTGCACCTGATTCCCTTTTCATCCGGTGCCTCGCCCTTATGTGGAGGCATCGCGGAACAAAACTGTCCAAAGGTAGAGGAAATCTGTGAGACAGCAAAAATAAAACCATAAAAAAAACAAAAATCGGGCACTCTCTCTTTTATTTCAGTATTTTTGTTAATTAAACCAATTGACTAATTCTAACCATGAAAAAAAAGATTATTTATCTGTTGCTGTTGATGCTGCTCATGCCTCTATGTTTGATGGCCCAGTCAAAATCGACTTTCGAGATTAAAGACGGACATTTTTACCGGAACGGTAAAGTGACCCCTATTCTTTCAGGAGAAATGCATTATGCCCGAATCCCTCATCAGTATTGGCGTCATCGCCTGCAAATGATGAAAGGCATGGGGCTGAATACGGTAGCTACTTATGTGTTTTGGAATCTTCACGAACCGGAACCGGGAAAATGGGATTTCACGGGTGACAAAAACCTGGCTGAATATATCAGGATAGCCGGAGAGGAAGGAATGATGGTGATTCTTCGTCCCGGACCCTATGTTTGTGCCGAATGGGAGTTTGGCGGTTACCCCTGGTGGCTGCAAAATGTGAAAGGCATGGAGATCAGAAGAGATAATGCCGAGTTCCTGAAATATACCAAAATGTATATTGACCGTCTGTATAAAGAAGTGGGAGACCTGCAATGCACCAAGGGAGGTCCCATCATTATGGTGCAGTGTGAAAACGAATTCGGATCGTATGTGGCGCAGCGCAAGGATATTCCTTTGGAAGAACACCGTGCCTACAATGCCAAGATCAAACAGCAGTTGGCGGATGCCGGTTTCAATGTGCCTCTGTTCACTTCCGACGGCAGCTGGCTGTTTGAAGGAGGAACCACCCGGGGAGCTTTGCCGACAGCGAATGGGGAAAGTGATATTGAGAACTTGAAAAAAGTGGTCAATCAGTATCATGACGGGAAAGGTCCGTATATGGTAGCTGAGTTCTATCCCGGCTGGTTGTCTCATTGGGCGGAACCGTTTCCGCAGGTGAGTGCTTCACAAATAGCCCGCCAGACAGAGGCTTACCTGAAAAATGATGTCTCTTTCAATGTCTATATGGTACACGGGGGCACTAACTTCGGCTTTACCAGTGGAGCGAATTATGACAAGAAGCGCGATATACAGCCCGACTTGACGAGTTATGACTATGACGCGCCTATCAGTGAGGCGGGATGGGTGACTCCGAAATACGACTCCATCCGCACGGTGATCAAGAGATATGTAAACTATGCGGTTCCTGAGGCACCGGCCCCGATACCGGTCATCGAAATACCTTCCATCAAGTTGGATAAAGTGGCTGATGTACTGGGCTATGCCGAGAAGATGAAACCGGTGATGAATGAGACGCCGCTGACATTCGAGCAGTTGAATCAAGGAAATGGATATGTGCTATATACCCGCCATTTCAACCAGCCCATCAGCGGAACACTGGAGATTCCCGGCCTGCGCGACTATGCCGTGGTTTACGTTGATGGCGAGAAGGCAGGTGTGCTGAACCGCAATACCCAGACTTACTCGATGGAGATAGATGTGCCGTTCAATGCTACGTTGCAGATTCTTGTTGAAAACATGGGCCGAATTAATTATGGCAGCGAAATTGTTCATAATACAAAGGGAATCATCAGCCCTGTCACCATTGCCGGCAAGGAAATAACAGGTGGATGGAACATGTATCCGTTGCCGATGAGCGAAGTTCCCGATTTGGGCAAACTGGGAAACAATGTGTATGCAAACGGATCGGTAAAGGCGGCTAAGTTAAAAGATTGCCCGGTGCTTTATGAAGGTACATTTACGTTGAAGGAAACCGGCGATACATTTATTGATATGGAGCAATGGGGAAAAGGAATTATCTTCATCAACGGAATCAATATAGGACGTTACTGGCAGGTAGGCCCCCAGCAGACTCTTTATATTCCCGGAGTTTGGCTGAAAAAAGGGGAAAACAAGATTGTCATTTTCGAGCAGTTGAACGCAGAGCCTAAGGCTGAGGTGGGAACCGTGAAAGTGCCTGTCTTGATGAAACTGAATAATTAAGCCCGAAAGAATAGCTGTAAAAAGACAAGATAACAGGATTGCCATTCCGGACCCGTGTAAAAACCGGTAGGGAATGGCAATTATAGTTCTAGAAACAAGATGCCCTGTGTGAGGGATGTTCATCATTTAATCTTTTCCCGAATCTTGCTAAGATAGGCACGCATCCCCACAGCATCTTTCTTGTTGATGATATCCAACAGCTCATTTAATTCTGTACGGATACCTTCTACCTGTGCCGGGGTGCGGGGATTGAATAAAATTTCCTGCAACAGGTAGTCGTCTTCGCTTAGTACTCCCTTGGCTATCTTCATGTGACGTTTGAAAGTAGTACCCGGTGCGTCCTGATGCTTCATCACTGCCGCAAAAACGAAAGTGGAAACGAAAGGGATAGACAACGAATAGGCCACTGTCTCATCATGCTCGTCGAAGGTATATTCAAAGATATTCAGTCCAAGGTTCTGGTATAAGTCCTTGAAGAAGATTTTACCCAGATGGTCACCTTCGCTGATGATGATGGCATTTTCGGTGCTCAGTTTGTCAAGGTTGGCAAAGGTGGGACCGAACATGGGGTGAGTAGACACATAACGGAATCCGCATTGGTCATAAAACTCTTTCAGTCCGGTCTTTACCGAGGCGATATCGCTGATGATGCAATCCTTGGGGAGAGCAGGCAATACTTGGTGAAAAGCATCCAGCGTATATTTCACGGTTGCCGCATTGATAACCAGTTCGGGCTTGAATTCTTCAATCTCTTCCAGTGTGGTATATCGGTAGGTGTTGTAAACGAAACGAAGGCGTTTCGGGTCAACATCAAATACGGCTGTTTCGTGCTGGAAACTCAATACATCGGTAAAGAAGGAGCCCATTTTGCCGGCTCCTAAAATTAATATTCTCATCGGTTTACTTATTTATGATTTCCATTTGTTGCCTTACACTTTCTTCATGGATGGCTTCGAATACTTTTTTTATGAAGTCTGAATCCATGCCGCACAGTGAACCTTGTGCACCGCGCTTGTCCAGAATCTCATTGTAACGGCCTGTCTGCAGGATGGTCATATCGTGTTCTTTCTTGAATGTACCGATTTCACGGCAGACGCGCATACGTTTGGCCAAAATCTCGATAATTTCATTGTCGCAGTCATCGATTTGGTTACGCAGTTCACCCAGGTTTTCGGTGGTTTGGGTTTCTTTGCGGATGACCAGCAGATTCAGAATGTAGTCCAGCACATCGGGGGTGACTTGTTGGGCGGCATCGCTCCATGCACAGTCGGGATTGCAGTGTGATTCTACGATTAAACCGTCAAAACCTAAGTCCATCGCCTGCTGGCAGAGGGGAGCTACCAACTCGCGCTTGCCACCGATATGGCTGGGGTCGCAGAAGATAGGCAGTTCGGGAATGCGGCGGCGCAATTCGATAGGAATATGCCATTGGGGCAGGTTACGGTAAATCTTTTTATCGTAAGAAGAAAATCCGCGGTGGATAGCCCCCAGTTGCTTCAAACCTGCATTGTTGATGCGCTCGAAGGCTCCAATCCACAATTCAAGGTCAGGATTGACCGGGTTTTTAATCAATATAGGAATGTCCACTCCTTTCAGCGCATCGGCTATTTCCTGTACGGCAAACGGGTTGGCAGTGGTGCGTGCGCCGATCCAAAGCACATCTATTCCAGCTTTCAAGCATTCGTAAACATGTTTGGCGGTAGCTACTTCGGTAGCCACATACATGCCGGTTTCTTGTTTTACTCGTTTCAGCCATGCCAGGCCTTCTACACCGATGCCTTCGAAGCCTCCCGGTTTGGTACGCGGCTTCCAGATTCCGGCACGGAAAATCTTGATGCCTTTATTGGCCAGCATAGTGGCTGTATCCATTACTTGTTGTTCTGTTTCGGCACTACATGGGCCGGCAATGATCATCGGGCGTTTCTTTTCAATTCCCGCCAGTTCGATGGGTTTTAAATCTAATTCCATAAATCTATCTTGTTTTTTATTACATTATCTTTTTAATTCTTTCCAGTGCTTCTGCCAGTTTGTCCTCCTTGGCACAAAGGGAGATGCGGATATAGCGTTTGCCGTTGCTGCCGAAGATGAAGCCCGGAGTGATGAACACACGTGCTTCGTGCAACACTTTTTCGGTCAGCTCTTCCACGTCATTGTAAGATTCGGGGATGCGTCCCCAAAGGAACATGCCTACCTGATTGGGATCAAAACTACAACCGAGTACTTTCATAATCTCTTCTGCCAGTTGGCGGCGACGACTATAGACATTGACGTTCGCTTCTTCGTGCCATTCCACACTGTTGTTGTAAGCCTGTGCGGCGGCCAGTTGCATGGGGCGGAAAGTTCCTGAATCAATATTACTCTTTATTTTCAATATCCATTGTACGAACTGCGCGTTGGTAGCAAGCATTCCCACACGCCATCCCGGCATATTGTGGCTCTTGCTCATCGAGTTGAACTCGATACAGCATTCTTTGGCACCGGGCACATTGAGGATGCTCAGCGGCTGTTTGTTCAGGATAAAGCTGTATGGGTTGTCGTTTACAATCACGATGTTGTGCCGGCGTGCAAAGTCTACCAGCTTTTCATACAGTTCCATCGTGGCGTTCGCTCCGGTCGGCATATTGGGATAGTTGGTCCACATTATCTTGACGCGGCTCAAGTCCATCTTCTCCAGTTCCTCGAAGTCGGGTTGCCAGTGGTTATCTTCGCGTAGGTTGTAATTCACAATCTCGCTGCCCAATATCTTGTTTAAAGAGGTGTAGGTAGGGTAGCCCGGATTGGGAACCAATACCTGGTCACCCGGATTGACAAACGCCAGTGTAACATGCAGGATGCCTTCCTTGGAACCGATCAGGGGCTGGATTTCTGTCGCCGGATCAAGATCGACATGATACCAGCGTTTGTACCAGCCGGCCATGGCTTTGCGTAGTTCGGGGATGCCGACGGTGGGCTGGTATCCGTGAACATCGGGGCGTTTCGCCTGCTCGCACAGTACTTGCACGGTTTCTTCCGAAGGAGGCATGTCAGGGCTTCCGATGCCCAGGCTGATCACATTCTTACCTTCGGCATTCATTTGTGCCACTTCTTTCAGTTTACGGCTGAAATAGTATTCGCTAACATTCGCCAGACGGTCTGCCGGCTGAATATTATATGGTTGATGTTCCTTCTGCATATTCTCCTAATATTTTAAGTTCTTTTGTCAATGGGGTTACGGCGTCAATAGACTGTTTGTATCTCAGATAATCATTGAAAATTACATCTACGTAGAACAGGTATTCCCATTCGCGTCCGATGATGGGCAATGATTGGATTTTGGTGAGATTGATTTTATAGAAAGAAAAGATAGAGAGCACTTGCGACAGGCTTCCTTCGTTGTGGGGGAGGGAGAAGACGATGTTGGCTTTGTTCACACTGGAACGGTTGCGGAGTTCGTCGGCTTTCCATGGGTCGGCCACTACCAGGAAACGGGTGAAGTTGTGTTTGTTGGTTTCGATGCCTTCTTCCAATACCTTCATTCCGTACAAATCGGCGGCGTATCTGGAGCAGATGGCGGCATGCCCTTTCAGGTTATCCCGTTTGATGGCTTCTGCGCTCCCGGCTGTATCTTCCGTTTCTACGATTTTCAGTTTGGGATGTTGCATCAGGAATTCCCGGCATTGTGCCAAGGCGACGGGGTGGGAGTTGACTTCTGTCAGTGTATCCCAGTCATCATCGGGCAGACACATGAAACTGTGTTTGATGCGTAGTTTGTGTTCTCCGATAATGGTCATTCCACTTTCGCGCAGCAACTCGTAGTTATGCAGCAGGCTGCCTGCAATGGTGTTTTCGATGGCAAGCATACCAATCACATTGCTATCCTGCTTCATATTCGAAAAGATTTCCTCGAATGTGGAACAGCAGATTAGTTCGATTTCTTCCCCCGGGAAGAACTTGTGGGCGGCAATGTCGTGATATGAGCCCGGTACACCTTGTATTGCTATCTTTTTCATTTGCTGTTTTATTTATTATAAAAAAATCCCGCTTCTTGCCGGAAGCGGGATTTCGTTGTTATTATCGCATTGATTTATTCGTCGTTTAACGTACACATACAAACTCCCGCTTCACTTTGTTGCTAAAGTAAAAGTAATAAAAGAAGAAAAAGTATGTATTGTATAATGCTTTCATTTTGTTCTCATTGTTATTGAATACGCTGCAAAAGTAATATTTTTCTAGCAAAAACAAATAAATAAGAAGTTTTTTTTCAAATTTTTTTTAGGGGATGCCTGTTTGACTCCGGCTTTCCATAATTCCCGGCAGCTGCTGTAAAGCCCAGTTTACCAATCCTTCTATATGTGGCATTAAGCTTTTTCCTCTTTCTGTCAGTTCATATTCGACTCGTGGCGGAACTTCGGCATACACTTTCCGGCTCACTAGTCCGTCAGTTTCCAGTGTGCGCAGGGTTACAGTCAGCATGCGTTGTGAGATATCGGCTATGGTTTTATGGATATCGCAGAACCGCATGGTTCCGTTAGCGTTTAATGTGATAAGAACTAGCATAGACCACTTGTCACCAAGCCTGCACAATACATTCCGTACAGGGCAATTATTATCCGGATGAAAATTTCTCATTTTTTAATATTTCCTATTCGCTTGTCGTTCAACAATGGTTACCTCTGTGTAAGTCCCTTATCTATAGGTGCCTTATTGTTTTTTGGAAGAAGGATACTTACATTTGCATCACAAAAGTAATAAACTTACTAAAGATAACTATTGTTTTACTAGATAAATTTATTGTTTCACTTAATAAGTTTAGATTATGGCAAAGAAAGTAGCTGTTTTAGCGGTAAATCCGGTGAACGGATTCGGTTTGTTCCAGTATTTGGAAGCGTTTTTTGAAAACGGTATATCCTATAAGGTATATGCAGTAGCGGAAACAAAGGAAATTAAAACAAACTCGGGTATTGAATTGGTTGCCGATGATGTGATTGCAAACCTTATAGGGCATGAAGATGATTTTGATGCTTTGGTTTTTGCTTGTGGGGATGCGGTTCCTGTATTCGCCCAACATGCGGATAAACCTTATAATGTGGACTTGATGTCGGTCTTGAAAGCCTTTGCCGGGAAGGGAAAGATCCTGATAGGTCATTGTGCGGCAGGCATGTTGTTTGATTTTGCTGGAATTGCAGAGGGAAAGAGATTAGCTGTGCATCCTTTGGCAAAACCGGCTGTAAGTAAGGGGACGGCTACTGATGAAAAATCGGTTGTCGATGGTAATTTTTATACTGCCCAAAGTGAAAACTTTGTTTGGACAATGATGCCTCAGGTAATTGAAGCCTTGAAAAAGTAGGGGAATTAATGTCGTCCAATGTAGAAATTTCCTATATTTGGGTGACAATTCCTAAAAATAGAAATAATGAAATACAATTTTGACAAAGTGATAGATCGCAGCGGTACGTCTGCTGAGAAACTGGAAGGGCTGAAGCAAATTTGGGGACGCACGGATCTGATCCCCTTATGGGTGGCCGATATGGATTTCGCCACAGCTCCTTTTGTGACGGATGCGATCCGTAAGCGTTGCGAGAATGAAGTCCTGGGCTATACCGGTAAACCGGACAGTTATTACAATGCTATTATAAACTGGGTAAAACTGCGTTATGATCTGACTGTGGCCAAGGAAATGATAAATTTTGTTCCCGGCATTGTACCGGGCATCGGTATGGCTATGAATTGTTTTACCCGAAAAGGGGATAAGGTAATGATTCAACCGCCTGTTTATCATCCTTTTGCATGGGTGACCACCCGCAATGAGCGTACACTGGTCACCAATCCGCTGAAGTGGGAGAACGGAATGTACCGTATGGATTTGGATGCCTTCCGTGAACAGATAAAGGGTTGCAAGCTCTTTATCTTGTGTAATCCTCACAATCCCGGTGGCGTGGTTTGGAGAGAAGAAGAGCTAAGCGCGATAGCCGATATCTGTTATGATGAGAAAGTATTGGTCTTCTCGGATGAGATTCATGCCGATCTCACTTTGCCTCCTCATAAGCATCGTCCTTTTGCTACTATCAGTGAAAAGGCCAGGATGAATTCCGTTACTTTTATGTCTCCCAGCAAGGCATTCAATATGCCGGGGCTGTCCGCTTCCCATGCTATTATTTTTAATGAAGAATTGCAGCGGCAGTTCCGTACCTATATAGATGCCGGCGAGCTGGATATGGGGCATGTGTTTGCTTTCCTGTCTGTTGAGGCGGCTTATAGCCATGGAACGGAATGGCTGGATCAATGCTTGGCCTATATACAAGGGAATATTGATTATGTGGATGAATTTCTCAAATTCCACACTCCTAAAATCAAAGCGATCCGTCCCGAGGCTTCCTATCTGGTGTGGCTGGATTGCCGTGAGTTAGGGTTGACGCAGGAGGCATTGAATGATTTCTTTGTGGATAAAGCGCATCTGGCACTGAATGATGGGGCAATGTTCGGTAAAGAGGGCACCGGATTCATGCGCTTGAATGTAGCAAGCCCGCGTTGCATTCTTGAAAAGGCCATGGGACAACTGGCTGAGGCTTATCAGTTAGTATAAGGTAATAAATGATAACGTGTCTCTGTGTTTATAGGCTAATCTCATATCCCTTTCAGAAAATCCTCCAATTTAGCGTCACTGGCCAACCCCAGTCTTTTAACCAGTGTAGGGCAGGAATATAATCGGGATAGAAGGCTGTGAAGCTGCGGCGGAACTCAGCTTCCTTGTCGGAACTGAGAATTTCGGTGCTGATTTTCATCCGAAGGTCGCTGACAACGTTCTGTTTCGACACGGCATCCAGGCGCGAAGACATTTCGTTGAGCCGGCTGGATGTTGTGTGCAGTTCTTGTGTTAATGAAGCATTATGTCGGCTTAACTCTTGTTTTGCCTTGAACAATGCCTCGTATATACGGACTTTAGCAAAAAACACCTTTTACGAGGGCTAAACTCTGAAATTTAGTGCTATATTTGCCGGACAAGATTTTTAAGTATTAACCCCGTCCATGACTCCCAAGGCTGTGACCGTTGGTTCGGGCAGGCTATTTAGGTAACCCGGAGATTGGCTTTTCCTACCTACAAAGCATCAATCTCTTCGGCAGACAGTCCCGTAATCCGGGAAATAAAAGAATATTCCAGGCCCATCTCCTTCATTTTACGGGCATTGGATAAGCGTTCCTCCTCACGCCCCTCCTCACGGCCTTCCTCTCTACCTTCCTTACGCCCCTCCTCACGGCCTTTCTGCAATCCCCTCTGTTCCCCTTTCCATTCCGCCGTATCAATTACATTGGTCAGGTCACGGTAAACCTTCAGGCTCTCCTCGTATTCCATACGCTTGACGGGAGTGAACTTTGCTATCTCGGCAGCCTCAAAAAGACGGGTAAAGATACGTTCCTGCAAGGCGGCAGGACGCTCCAGCAAACGGGAAAGATTGTGCAACACGAACATCCATTTGTCAAACAGTGTAACCAGTTCATCCTCACTCTTATGGAATTTGGGCATTTCCAAGTAGACAAAGGTCAGCTTGTCATAAAAGACTTCCTTGCGGTGAATATCCATCAGTTTCACCTCATGGTGAAAATAATTCTCGTCATCACTGTCTTCATCAAACACAAAGTTCAGAATGCCCACAGTATATACAGCCTTCAACTCATAATTCCAGTCGCCACGCTTTGCCTGCTCGCGGATGGGAAAAGAAGCATAAAACACGCTCCGGTCCTTGAAGAACTTCTGACCCGCCTTCTGCATCTCGACGATGAATTTTTCACCCGCCGTATTCTCGCAATACACGTCAAAGACTGCCTTGCGGTCCAGCTCCGCCATGCCCAGATGCTCGGCGTTGAGATAGGTCACATCCGTTATCTCGTGCTCCAAATGAAGCAGGGAGTTCAGGAAACCGATGAGCAAGTCCTTGTTCATAGGCGTACCGAAAAGGAGTTTGAAACCGAAATCGGTATAAGGGTTTATGTATCTGTCGGGAAATTCATTGGTCAGCATAACGGCTCGTCTTTTATCGTTCTGACTACAAAGATAACAAATAATTATTCATTGTTATTTTCCGCACCGTATTTTTTATAGCTGCTGGTCACGGCTTTTTCATTTAAGCTTTGGGTTGGGCGTACAATATCCCTGTTCATGCCAGTGCGACATGGATGTAATAAACCAACGCCAATAGAAAGTTGGATGCGAAAATGCTCTCATGCCCTCACTTTTGTTGTAACTGGTTTATAATGAACTGCTTATTAGTGGTGGTAGCATTATCATTAGTGAGGGCATTGCCCTCACTAATGGACGCTTAAAAATAAATTATTCCAACTTTAATGCATAACGCAAAGTGACTTCTTTGCTGGCTTTTTGGGGAATGTTCAGTCTATGGAGAATACATTCAAACTCATTCATCTTGTTGATTGATAGCTTTTCACGCGTATATTCTTGTGGCTAATTGAAAATCTTCATGGGCGATCATTCCTTCTGCCTTCTATTCTGTGGTAGCAGAAGAAAAGTGACATTTAAACAACTGCTCAAAAGGCGAAATTTGCTCAAATTCGGTGTTGTTTCACCGCAATATCTCCTCATTTTCCTCATTCACCCCCTAAGCGTTCGTTCTTATAAAGAGCCGTTTTCTCCCTTTTCTGTTCTTGCTTTTTGTATGTTACAATTGCTTATTCACCCAGGTGGTTAAGTCTAACCACGAGGGTGGTTAAAGTTAACCACCTAGGTGAATAGACTTAACCACGTCCGTGGTTAATGGATATTGAACTTTCAATCATCAAAGAAGAACAGTATAACACAAACTACGGAGGCCGCTATTTACGCTGTTTTGAGGCGACATATCAAGATTTTGAAATAAACAATAAATGCGAGTGGGCATGTTCCGTTGTTAAAACGGAACATTCTTGGTCATACTCTCATAATTATTGTATTGCCCGCTGATGGTCGCTTCCTTTTCAGGAGCTAACTCTATCGCTTTCTTCATATCTTCTACCGAGCCGTCTTTGTCTCCTTTCAGCAATTTGACACGGCCCCTTTCGTGATAGGCTTTGGCAAAGTCCGGATTAATTTCAATAGCCTCATCGTATACTGCCAGCGCTTTATCAAAATCTTTGTTAGCCAGATGCAGCCCGCCGGATAGCAGATAGGCTTTTTCATTAAACGGATTGAGTGAAAGCACCTGGTTAAAGCACTCCTCTGCCTGTGCAGGTTCATTGGTAGCAGCTAGAATTTCTCCTTTCAACAGCAGGGCTTGCTCGTCGTCGGGGTTGAGGCTGAGCAGTTTCTGTATGTCTTCCGCCGCATCTTTTGCCTGCTTCATTTCCCAAAGCATTTCGGCACGTAGCTGGTAGGCTTCGGTATAGTCTTCTTTCAATACGATGGCTTTGGTCAGCATGGCAATGGCGGTGATGTCTTCTTTCATGCCGATGGCGGCTTTGGCAGACAGATAGAACGATAGTGGATTTTTGTTATCCAGTGCCAATGCCTTTTGGCAGGCATCATTCATCCCCTCATAGTCTTCCTGCATATAGCAGATGCCGGCCAGTGACAGGAAGGTATTTACCTGTTCCGGATCTTTGGCGGCCATGCGGTCCAGCGTGATGCGGGCATCATCCAGCCGGTTTGCCTGGGTATAGGCGGTAGCCAGCAAACTGAGAGTTTCCGGTTCGTCGTCGATGGCGACCGCTTCTTCAAAGCATTTGATGGCGTAGGGCAGTTTGCCCATACGCTGGGCACGGATGCCGTCGTATTTTAAAATCTCGAAGTTCTTTTTGTTATTTTTCTCTTTCTCGGTTTCGGGGGTGCTGTTTCCACCGAATAAGGATTTAAATAAGCCCATAATTGATAGTTGTTTTATTTGTCTACGGTTATAATGAATCGTCTGAGGTAAATTTCCTGTTCTTGATTCTGTATGTTGGTAAAACGTACGGCCTTTATCGGTCTCTGTTGCAGGTCAACCGTCAACTGGTTCTTTTCTTGCTTGAAATTCACTTGGGTCCAATCCGTTCCGTTATCGGATATTTCAAGCTTGCCCCAAGCGGCTGTTTCCGGTTTGCCGAAATCAATATCTATGCTTTTGCCGGGGTAAACCTGGTCCAGTTCTACGGTGAATGAGCCTTTGCCCGGCCATTTGATTACTTCCAGTGCCGGAGATATCTGGATGCGGTTGGTCTTTACCTGCAAGGGCAGGTTCTTTATCTGACTGATGTCGCTGACCAATGTATGTGGCATATAGTCGGTTTCCGCATTCAGCTGTGTGTGATGCTTTTGGTTATAATGCCGGGTGACAGTGGCAAAAGTTTGGTCAATCAAGGGTTTGATTACTTTTCCGGCGGTTTTTACTCCGGGCTGATAGGGATTCTGATTGTAGGTCTGGTCAATCTGGAACATTTGTTGCTGCAAGGCTTTCACATGCTTGTATTTACGTATGAACAAGGACGGGTCATTGTTTTCATACGCCTTGACCATGGCCAGCACTTCATTGCCGGTTTCACCCAATAGCTTGAACTGATGCAGCCATGGCATGATTTCCGTTACAATCGGATGCTTGTCGGCATGGGCAATCAAAATATCACTTGACTCGCCCATTTGGCTGAAAGTCTCTTGTAAAAGGGAGAAATCTTTCTCGCTGTAAGTCTGGTTTTTCACATAGCTTTCGGTAAAACGGCGGGCTGCCGGCTGAAGGGATACGGATTCCTCGCGGCGGTATTTATGTCCGTTGGGGCCTAGATCCGAGTTATGGGCGGCAAAGAACTCCAATTCCGTAGCCGCTTCGGGCAGAATATTCATGATGGCATCTTTCCAGGCCTTCTCACTGTCATATTCAGCAGGGTTCCAGGCATAGGCGGCTACGCTGTAAATGGCTATTTTGGATGCCTCGGCATGTTCCATCGGGTTGGTGACAAAGCCGGACATCTGATCGGCTATCCGGGTGTCGTTTCCGTATACCGGCCCCATGAGCAAGTGGTCTCTGACGTAATCGGAAACCGGGAAGTTCCACCAGATATAGGCAGGACGCTTGATCCGTTCGTTTATCCATTCAATGCCGTCCTTGGTTATATCGGAAATGACACGGTCGCCTGTCCACATGATCTGTACGGACGGGTTCAGTTTGTCTCCCAGCGTGGTAAGATATCCTTTGGCCGGATCGGACCAGCTTTTGTTGTATTCCGTGGGACACATGATGAGGGGGGTGACGTCCGGTTTGGCTTTCACAAAATGCTCGTCTATGTAGTTCAGCAGTTCCGCCTGTTTCACAGGGTTGGTGCCTTCTCCTGAAATGTCATCAAAGAATACGGCGAAAGAACGGACTCCGAGCTGATACATCTTTTCAAATTTTGCCAATAGCAGCTCACGGTCTTTCTGGTTCCATTGGATGTCTTGTCCCGGATGGATGGCCCAGACGAAATCCACTTCGTTCTCGTGGGCTACTTTGACCAGTTCCTGCAATTGCCCGGCTTCCTTTTCGGGGTAGGGCAGGCGCCAGTTGGGGCAACTATGGTAGGGGTCGTCTTTAGGACCGTATATATAGGTGTTCATCTTGTTCTCGCCATAAAACTGAAGTTGGCGAAGGCGGGCTGCATGGCTCCAGGGAGTGCCGTAAAATCCTTCCACCACACCGCGGTAACGGACAGACGGATAGTCCTTTATCTCTACTTCCGGCAGCCGGTTGTCCTTTAGCAATTGCCTCAGGGTCTGCAAGGCATAATAGGTTCCGCGTTCATCGTTTCCTGCCAGAATTATTTCTTTCTGATTGATGGACAGGTAATAACCTTCCTTCTGGTTGGGAATTTGACGGGCGAATTTGCGGATAGCCTTGTCCCCTTTTTCTCCAATATAGATGCGCAAACCGGTATCGCCCGGTTGTTTTCCGCCCAATATTTTTTTTAATTCCTGTACAGCATACGGATTGGCTTCGGATTCTCCCGAAAGCCGGTAAGTTTCAGACAAACAGATTTGTCCGTCTTGTTTGGAAACTTGTTGAGGTATGGGCTGTACACCTATGTTTTGGGCAAAGATATTACAACCGGTAAAAAGACAAATGATCGCCAGATGCATTTTTTTCATGTTCTATTTTGGGGTAAAAGGTTAATAAATCGATGGCAAAGATACGATTTATAAAGAAAGAATTCCATTTTTTAATTGTATTATTTCTTCGGAAAGCAGGTAAGAGAGTACCTTTTCCGTTTTTTCACGATTATTATCCAATTGCTCCAGCAGTTCCGAAGCGGGCATGGCACTTGTTTGCAACAACTGTTTGATTTGCATTTCCAGTTCTTGGAATTCTCCCCATTTCACTCCTGAATGATGTTTGTTGAGGCATACGTCACACTGTCCGCAGTTGTGCTCGTTCTTTTCTCCGAAGTATCTGAGCAGCATGCGGCTACGGCATTTATCATCGGCTGTGGCATATTCTATCATAGCCTTGATCCGGGTGGTATAGCTTTTTTTCCGGTCTTCGTATATTTCCCGGGTCAGGACAAGGCGGTTCTTCTCCTGCCGTTCACGGGTATAGATGATATAAGGTGTCTTTTTCCGGGGAATGTAATGTATGATATGTTTGCGGGTCAGTGCCAGCAGTATTTCATAGATCCGCTGGCGGGTTAATCCGGAACGGCTCACTAGGGAATCTTCGTTGATGCAGGCATAATCGGTAAATAATCCGGTGTAAGAGCGCAGGATGATGTTTATCAGTTTTTCTGTGTCTGCATCATTTTCGTGTAGTTTATAGAGTTCGTCGCGCCGCATGGTGAAAAGAATGCGTGAGGCGTTGTCTTGCTCGTCCGTATATTCCAAATATCCGGCGCGGGTCAGGATCTTTAAAGCGCTGTCTGCCTGTACGGGGAAATGTTTGAAATTGTGGCAGAATTCATCCAGGTTGAAGGCAAAGGTGCAGCCCATGCCGTCTCCCATGGCCATTTGAAAATAGTAGTTGATGTCTTCATACACTTTCCGGATATACTCCTTGTCGGGGAATGTGTCACTGATACGCTTGTTGAGGGTGGTTTTATCACTTTGGGCGTATAGCAGGACAGCGTATGCTTTCTGTCCGTCACGGCCGGCTCGTCCCGCCTCTTGGAAATAAGCTTCGGGAGAATCGGGCATATCTATATGGATCACGATACGTACGTCCGGTTTGTCGATGCCCATGCCGAAGGCGTTGGTTGCCACCATGACACGGCTTTCTCCGGTGAGCCAGCTTTTTTGGCGTTGGTCTTTTACATCATTATTCAAACCGGCATGATAGAAAGTGGCGGTTATGCTGTTCTTGATCAGCAGTTCGGCTATCTCGCGTGTTCTTTTCCGGTTACGGGTATAGACAATGGCGCAGCCGGGCACGCTGTTTAAAATATGTAGCAGTTCTTCCTGTTTGTTTTCTGTAGAACGTACAATGTAGGCCAGGTTCTTTCTTTCGAAACTCATCCGGAAAACCTGACTGTCTTTTTTAAAACTCAGCCTGGCCTGAATGTCTGTTACAACTTCCGGGGTGGCGGTTGCTGTCAGTGCCAGGACAGGTATGTCGGGAAGAAGTTCGCGGATTTCTGCAATTTTCAGATAAGCGGGGCGGAAATCATATCCCCATTGTGAGATGCAGTGTGACTCGTCTACCGTGATCATGCTTACCTTCATGCTCCGTAGTTTGCTACGGAATATTTCGGTATTCAGCCGCTCCGGGGAGATATAAAGGAATTTATAGTCGCCGAAGATGCAGTTTTCCAGTGCGACGATGATTTCTTCACGTGTCATGCCCGAATAGACTGCCAAAGCTTTGATGCCCCGGTCTCGTAAATTACGTACCTGGTCTTTCATCAGGGCGATAAGAGGCGTGATGACCAGGCATAATCCGGGTTGGGCTAAAGCCGGAACTTGAAAGGTGATGGATTTGCCGCCACCGGTAGGCATCAGCCCTAGTGTGTCGTGACCGCTGCCTATGCTTTCAATGATTTCTTTCTGTATGCCCCGAAAGTCATCATATCCCCAATATTGTTTTAGAATTTCTTTATAGGTCATGGGAAGGAAAATAAGGAAATTATGTCAAAACTAAAATGACTTGTCATCTTGTTGCCGGTATAGATGATAACGTCATTAAAGCTTTGACATACTCCAAAGATAAATCTTTATTGTTACTCCTCACTGGGCTTTATATCTTCTATCTGCAATTGTACTTCGCCACGCTTATGCGTATTCTCCTCAATGGTATAACAAATATCAAAAGAACGTTTTGTCTTGATATAGCGTGCTTGCGAACTTTGTCCGAAAGCGATGCCGTTCATTACATTGTTTGACTTGTTGTCCACCAGCTCCAGCTTGATATGTTCCTGGTCACGCCCTACCACTTTGCTGGTACCATAATCATATACATTATGTGTACAAAAGATTGGCTTGTGGTTGTCCGGTCCGAAGGGATTGAACTTTTTCAAGTCGGCATGGAACTTCGGAGTGATATCCCGGAAGTCGATTTCTGCATCAATATCTATTACGGCGCTGGTCTGTTCCGGTAAAATATGTTCTGTGACATAGGTTTCAAAACGGCTGGTGAATTCTTCCACATTTTCCACTTTCATGGATAGTCCTGCAGCGTAAGTGTGTCCTCCAAAGTTTTCCAACAAGTCACGGCAGTGTTCGATGGCTTTGTAAACATCGAAACCTGAGACGGAACGGGCAGAACCCGTTGCCAGATTATCCGTACGGGTCAATACTACTGCCGGCCGGTAATAAATTTCTGTAAGGCGTGAGGCTACGATACCGATAACTCCTTTATGCCACGCTTCATTGTAGATGACAATGGAACGCCGGTCTGCCAGCCCTTCCAGACGATCTACAATTTGATTGGCCTCTTCGGTCATGGTCTTGTCCAAGTCCTTGCGGGTCTCATTGTACTGGTTGATTTGGTTGGCTTTCTCCAATGCTGCCGAAAAGTCCTTTTCTATAAGCAGTTCTACCGCTTCTTTTCCGTTCTGGATGCGTCCGGACGCGTTGATGCGCGGGCCTATCTTGAATACGATATCGCCTACGGTGATTTCTTTTTCTGATAATCCGCATACATCGATAATGGCTTTCAGTCCTACACTGGGATTGGAGTTCAACTGCTTTAAGCCATGATATGTCAGTACCCGGTTCTCTCCCATGATAGGTACGATATCCGATGCTACACTGACAGCAACCAGATCCAATAAAGGAGTTAGTTGATGAAATTCAATGCCATTGTTCAAGGCGAAAGCCTGCATGAATTTGAAGCCTACGCCACATCCCGAAAGATGATCGTAAGGATACGTGTTGTCTGCCCGTTTGGCATTCAGAATAGCTATCGCCGGTGGCAATGTATCATCTGGTACATGGTGGTCGCAGATGATGAAATCGATACCTTTTTCTTTTGCATAAGCTATTTCCTCTACGGCTTTAATACCGCAATCCAGCACGATAATAAGCTTTACGCCTGTTTCACAGGCATAATCCACTCCTTTTACTGATACTCCGTAGCCCTCATTATACCGGTCGGGAATATAGTAGTCAATGTTCGAATAGAACTGCTGGAGAAATTTGTACACCAATGCTACGGCTGTTGTGCCGTCCACATCATAATCTCCATAAACCATGATACGTTCTTTCCTGCCCATAGCTTGGTTGAGTCGTTCTACAGCGATGCTCATATCCTTCATCAGGAATGGGTCGTGTAGCTCGTTGAGCTGGGGGCGGAAAAATCTTTTAGCCTCTGCTGCTGAGGTCATACCTCTTTCCAGCAACAACTTGCAAAGAATCGGGCTGATCCCTGTTTCCTTTGCTAATGCTTTAGCTGCTTCTGTCTGTTCTTGGCTTGGAGGTTGATAATTCCATTTGTGATTCATTTTATATATTGTTTTTTCTTTTTTCTGCTCTCGGTGACGGGGTGAGACCAACTTCTGGTTATATTTACCCAATCAATCCGTAAAGTTAGGAAAAAACAAATTAAAAAACCGCTAATTCCATATATATTTTATGGAATTAGCGGTAATACACTGTATAATAGTGGATTATTTGATGCCTAATTTCTTGGCGATTTCTTTAGGAAGTGCATTTTTATTGACTACAATATTCATGGTTTTGTAACGGGCGAATGCCTTTGAAGCATACCATAAACCATCGTATTTCCCAGCTTTGCCCCAAGAGTTCTTTACCATATAATATTCGTTTCCTTCTTGGTCTTTGGCTATACCGTAGATCAACATGCCATGATCATCGGTTGTTTCCCAATTGTCGTATGCTTCCTGGCGTTCTTCTTGTGTACACCATTTCTGAGGCTGTGGCTTGGTGTTCAGTTTCTTTTCTTCCGGTTTCATTTTCAGCCAATGCGCCATGTCCGAACCGCTTAGTTCTTGTACTTTTTCCGTGTCGGGCATTACGGCTACACCATCGCGTGTAAAGCCTTGTTCGCTGACATCGGAACCCCATGCGATTGGATAGCCGTTATAGATGGCGTTGTCGAACACTTGCATGAATTCATCAAGCGGAAGGTTGTATGATTGTCCCCAGCGCCAGTTGTCTTGAATCTCAAGAACAAATGGTTCATAGAACGGATGGTGTGTGTAAGAGGTCAATGAGATGTAATCATTGGGATTCAATCCGGTTGATTCGAAGAATGAATGGGGAGTGTATTCTTTTCCTTTATAGGTGAATTTCTCGGGACATTCACCTAAATAGATATCGTGGATGGCGGCAATAGCCTTTTTCCACAAGGGGGTATGGTTGCTGTCGGTCTGGAGTTTGCGCAGTCTTCCTTTGGCTATGGCTGCCACTACGGCGTCGGACACGGCGGTAAGCTCTGTGTGGTTGCTTAATGTATCACCATACATCACGCCGGGACGCATCACTTCTTCGGGTACCAGACCAAATTTTTTCATACCATAGATGACATCATAAAAGGATCCTCCTTGTGAAAAAGATACATCTCCGTGAGTGCGTACAGCGGCATCGGCCCGATCCAGGTAGGTCTGGTGTACAATGTACATTTCAGAAAAGTCGTACTCCCCTTTTCCCATGCGGAGTAATTCTGATTCCAGAAAAGCCATACTGGAGTAGCACCAGCAAGTACCGGCACGGCTTTGGTTCTTGACTGAAGTGATAGGCAGTTCTTTTACTGTGGTGAATACAAACCCTTCTTCCTTGGGTTCTTCTTTTTGTGCGTCTTGTGCAAAGAGGCTCATACTGCATAAACCTAATGCTGCTAATAATGTAAATCTTTTCATTTTAGAAATAATAGTTTTGTTTGTTATGTCACTCATTCATAATAGTTTCTACTTCTTCAATCGTGATGGGGATGCGCTTCTCGCCTGTAAAACGGGAGCCTTCCGGAGTAATCAGAATATCATCTTCCAGGCGGATGCCTCCAAAATCCTTGAATTTCTCGATAGCATCAAAGTTCAGGAAGTCTGTATGCATTTTCTCTGCTTTCCATTTGTCTATCAAAGCGGGGATAAAATAGCAGCCGGGTTCATCAGTAATTACAAAACCTTCTTGCAAACGGCGTCCCATGCGCAGAGATGCCAGGCCAAACTGGGAAGAAGGCCGGATTTCATCATCGTATCCTACATAAATTTGTCCCAAATCTTCCATGTCATGTACGTCCAATCCCATCATATGTCCTAATCCATGAGGCAGGAATAAGGCGTGTGCACCGGCGGCGACGGCTTCTTCTACATTACCTTTCATGAGTCCCAGGTCTTTTAATCCTTGAGCTAGTACTTTGCACACTTCCAGGTGCACAGACATATAAGTTATGCCCGGACGGGTTATTTCCAACGCTTTATCATGGCAGGCCAATACAATGTTGTATATATCTTTCTGCCGTCCTTCAAATTTACCTCCTACTGGTACGGTGCGTGTATGATCTGAGCAATAATTGGTCACTCTTTCAGCTCCGGCATCTGTCAGCATCATGCGGCCTACCTCTAATATATGGCTGTGGTCATGGTTGTGCAATGTTTCCCCATGCTGGGTCAGGATGGTGGCGAATGAGGTCATGCTTCCATAAGAAGCGGCGATGCCATCCAATACTCCGGCGATATATTGTTCCTTTACTCCCGGTTTGCACAGGCGCATGGCGGCCGTGTGCATTTCGTAACCTATATTACATGCCAGGTCGATTTCCGCTATTTCGCAAGCTTCTTTTACGGAGCGTAAATCAACTACGGCTTTTATCAGTTCTACAGAAGCGTATTTCTTTACTATGGCTGCACGGATACCGGTCAAGTCTTCCAATAACATCATATTGTCGAACCGGTAGGGAGGGAGGAAGTGCACTTTTCTGCCTTGTGCGACAGCTTTTCCTGTCATTTCTTTCAGTTGGGCAAATGGAAAACTTTTCTGGATTCCTACTTGTGCGGCCAGATCTTTCACACTGGGCTGGGGACCCATCCAAATAATGTCATCCATGTCCACATCATTTCCGAAGAAATAATCTTCTCCGGCTTCTATATCCATTACGCCTGCATATCCGGGGTGGGAATGACCGAAAAAGTAGAGGAATGAGCTGTCCTGACGGAATTTATATGTGTTATCCGGATAGTTTGCCGGAGCTTCATTGTTACCTAGTATAAGGATAATGCCATTTTGCACTTTATCTCTAAGTGCCTGACGGCGTCTTTGATAAGTTGAGGAATCAAACATGGTTAACATTGTTTTAATTTGATGATTTATTTATCTGTTTTGCAAATATACGAAATTAAATTTTAAAAAAAATGCAGATGTACAATGAAAAAGATATCTTTGCGATGAACATTGCTTGCTGATAGATTATTTTTTATAAAATAGATGGAAATAGACGAGAAAACAGGATTGGTATTGGAAGGAGGCGGTATGCGTGGAGTGTTTACTTGCGGTGTACTCGATTATATGATGGATCATGCTATTTGGTTCCCATACGGGATCGGTGTGTCTGCCGGAGCGTGTAATGGTCTTTCATATATGTCACGCCAGCGGGGGAGAGCCAAGTTCAGCAATATTGATTTATTGGATAAATATCACTATATCAGTATCAGGCATTTGTGGCGCAAGCATTGCATCCTTGACCAGAATTTGTTGTATGATCAGTTCCCAAAGCAAATTCTTCCTTATGATTATAAGGCGTATGCCGAGAATCCTGCCCGTTTTGAGATGGTGACAACCAGTTGTGTGACAGGAAGGGCCTGTTATTTGGAGGAGAAGCAAGATGCCGACCGTATCATAGCTATTGTGAAGGCATCCAGCAGCCTGCCTTATGTTTGCCCTATTACGTATGTGGATGGGGAACCGATGTTGGATGGGGGAATTGTGGATTCTATTCCGGTGGTGCGTGCCATGCAGCAGGGTTATGATAGGAATGTAGTCGTGTTGACTCGTAACAGAGGATATCGTAAGAAAGAAAAAGATATCAAGATTCCCCATTTTATTTACAAGAAATATCCTCGGTTGCGTGTAGCATTGAGTAAGCGTTGCCAGGTGTATAATGAACAGCTTGAGCTGGTGGAGCAACTGGAGGATGAAGGAAAGATATGGGTAATCCGTCCGGTCCGACGGATGGAGGTGGATCGTATCGAAACGGATATCAAGAAGCTGACCGCTCTTTATGAGGAAGGTTATATCTGCGCAAAGAGGGTGTTAGAAGGAATTTAAGTCCTAAATAAGTGACTTTTTTGTAAAATATAAGTTCTGTTTCAATTGATTGGCTTATATTTGTGCCTTGTTATAATGAGGAATACTATGAGAAATTTATTCGTCTTTTGGATTTTGCTTATTTCTGCTCCTTTGTCTGCTTCTCCTTATAGTGCTGAAATAGAGTCGCTTTTATGTAAGTTGGATTCATTGGTTGCACGGAAAAATGAGTTTGTTGCGGCTAAGGAGGAAAAGATAGATCAGCTTCGTAGGCAGAGAAAGAATGTCCGGACACTGGAAGAGCAGTATTGGCTGAACAAAATGTTTTATGATGAATATTTTGTGTATAATGCAGATTCTGCCATGTTTTATGTAGATAAGAACCTGTCCATAGCTTGTGAAATTGACCGGAGAGAGTGGCAGGCCGAATGGAAAATTAAGAAATCGTTCTTATTGGCTGCCACCGGACTGTTGAAAGAAGCATTGGATGAACTGCAAGGTGTTTCGGGACAATTGCTTGCTCCTGAGTTGAAAGTGGAATATTACGGGCAGATGATGTATCTTTATTCCCATTTCGGGCAATATTCGGGGAATGATAATATGGGTAATCTTCGTGAAGGATATTATCAGAAAGAAGGAGCGTATAAAGATTCTATTTATGCTACCATAACTTCTCAAGATCCTTTTTACTTATGGTATAAGGGGTGGAAGTTTTTGGGAACTTCCGAATCCGGTCCGGTAAAGAAAGAATTATTGGAGGAGGTTGCCGCTTCGCGTCTGGAAACTCGGAGGGATGCAATGAATGCCTATATTCTGGCATGTCTCTATCGCGAAGGGGGACAGCAGGATGCTTATCTAAAATATATGGCTCTTTCGGCCATGGCAGATGTGCGTACAGCCAACAAGGACATTGCTTCTTTGGAGGAGTTGGCAAAGGCATTGTTCGAATTGGGGGATATTGATCGTGCTTATATCTATATTAATTATTGTCTTCAGAATGCTCAGCTCTATCGCAATCGTGTGCGTGTGGTTGGCATTTCGGAAGTGCAGGATGTTATTCATCAGGCCTATTTGGAACGTAACCGGATGCAGGAAGCACGCCTGCATGTGTTTTTGATAGTAGTAAGTGTCCTTTCTGTGGTGCTGCTTGTTGCTATTCTTTATATATACAGGCAGATGAAGCATCTTTCCAACTCGCGCACCAAATTGAACGAGGTCAATCACTTGCTGAACAAACATGTGGACGAACTTTCACAAGCGCATACGCGGTTGGCGGAAGTGAACGAGCAGTTACAATCTCTGAACAGACAGTTGAAGGAGGCAAACTGCCAATTACGCGAGTCCAATTATGTAAAGGAAGAGTATATTGGTTATGTGTTTGCAATCTGTTCCAACTACATCAGCAAGTTGGATGAATTTCGCAAAAATATCAATCGTAAGATTAAGGTAAAACAGTTTGAGGACATTAAGGTGCTGACAGATACTCCTGCCATGGCACAGACTGAGCTGAAAGAATTTTACCATAACTTCGATGCCATTTTTCTACATGTCTATCCTGATTTTGTGAATGATTTCAATGCTCTGCTGCAACCCGACGAACGAATTATGCTGAAAGAAGGAGAATTGTTGAATACAGAGTTGCGCATCTATGCCTTGGTCCGTTTGGGGATCAATGATAGCATAAAAATAGCCGAATTTTTGCATTGTTCTCCGCAAACGGTTTATAATTATCGGTTGAAGACGCGTAATAAAGCTATTATTCCGAAAGAAGAGTTTGCCGATACGGTGAGGTCGTTAGGCAAGATGCAGGAATAGTAGTTCCGAAGTCTTGATTTATAAGCTATTCGGGTTTATGCCGTACCTAAGGTGTTCCTGTTGTATGTCTAAGGTTTTTTATGCGGGATATTAGTATATCGTACTATGATGCGATATACGTCTTTCGTACGTGCAGATATATTAATCTGCAAGATAAAAAATTTTAGCGAATTGTTTTGAAATGATTAGCAGGTCTATTAAGTATGATTGGTATAACTGCTATCCTTGTCATGGCTTCTGCTATTTTTCTCTGGTTTTAACCTGTTTTTTTAGTATAATTTCTTATTGATGAAGTTCCTTGTTCTCTACCTTTAGTTTACTTTTTAGTGAAAAATGGCTTGTGCAATGTGTTGAAAATCAGTATGATTTAAATATTTCCGGTTTACTTTTGCTTTTTACTTGTCCATATACGGTATAATAGCTCATGCTATCTTTGCACAGACGAAAGTCAGAGAAAAAATGAGTGCTAACTTTAATGTTTTAATGTATGAAAAACGATTCTAATCGAAGACAAGCAATCAGATACGTCTTATCAGCCTGTTGCTTGTTGCTTTTCTTTTCTATCGGAATGTTCGCCCAGTCAATAAGGGTGAAGGGAAATGTGAAAGATGCAACCGGTGAACCTGTCATCGGGGCCAGTGTGTTGGTAAAAGGTACGACTAATGGTACAATTACCGATTTTGACGGTAACTTTGAATTGAACGATGTATCGGGCAATGCGGTTATTGAAGTCACTTTTGTAGGCTATTTGCCGCAAGAGGTCAAAGTTTCTTCTACCCCTCTAAACATTATCTTAAAAGAAGATACCAAAACTTTGGATGAAGTGGTGGTAATTGGTTATGGTGTCCAGAAAAAGAGTGTGGTTACTGCTTCTATTGCTAAAGTAGGTTCGGACGAATTGGGAAAAACGGCTCCTGTTCGTGTGGACAACGCTCTGAAGGGGCTTGTGTCTGGTGTGCAAGTGACACTGGCTTCCGGCCAGCCCGGCAGTGGCAGTAAAATCCGGATACGCGGTAATGGTACAATTAATAACTCTGATCCTCTTTATATAGTAGATGGAATGCCGATTGAAGGCGGTATTGATTATCTGAATCCCAGTGATATAGAGAGCATCGAGGTGCTGAAGGATGCCGCTTCGGGTGCTGTGTATGGTGCACGTGCAGCGAATGGAGTTGTTTTGGTGACAACCAAATCCGGCAAGATTGGAAAGACTACCGTGCAGTATGATTTTTCTTACGGATGGCAGAATCCGTGGCGTCGTCGCAGTGTGCTAGGTGCTGCCGACTATAAGATGATGATGACTGAGGCGGCTGTGAACAAGGATAACGATACGCGCTTTAATACGGGGAATCTCACCACGGCTGAGCAGGATGCTATCGGTGCCAAGTTGTCAAGTTTTGGCAATGCCGATACCGATTGGTTGAAGGAGACATTTAATGCGGACGCTCCGGTACAAAATCATCAGTTGAGTGTAAGTGGTGCTACGGATAAGTTAAACTATTTCCTTTCATTGGGTTACTATGAGCAAGAAGGTATTGTAGGTGGTAATTTTGGACGAAGCAATTACAGGCGTATGACTATCAGAACCAACACCACTTATACTTTGTTTGATAAATCGGGAGAACGCAACTGGCTTCATGGTATGACAGTGGGTGTCAATGCTGCTTATTCACGTATTAAAAACACCAGTATTGAAACGAACTCTCTTACAGGATCGGCTGTGGGCAATGCCATGTTTTTAACTCCGTTGATGAGTGTTTATCCGAGTAGCGAGGAGGATTTGATAAAGCGTACTGCTAATGATGTAGCCAAATATGGTCCGTTGGTGGCTGACGGCAATGGCCGTTTGTATAATGTACCCGCTTCTGATTTTAATGAAATATCCAATCCGTTAGCTTATTTGTCGTTGCCGGGTACAAAAAATAACAGCGACAAGTTTGTGGCCAATTTCTTTGCAGAACTTAAACTTTGGGATAATTTGAAATATCGTGCGTCGTATGGCACGGATCTTTCTTTCTGGGGAAATGATGGGTATGATTATCCATACTTTCTTAACACCAATGCCCATAATGACAAATCCGGAGCATGGTCGGAAATGAACCGCGGTTGCAGATGGCAGCTTGAAAATGTCTTGACTTATGACAAAACAATCGGCTTCCATTCATTTGCTGTAGTTTTGGGACAGTCTGCCATTAAATATACTGGTCGCAGATTGGGGGGCTCTGCTCAGGATTTAATTGATATTGACGGCAGCAAGGCCAGCATTGATTTTACTTCCGGTTTGAAGACGGATGGCAAACGCGATGTCTATGGCGGAGCATTTGACCCTCATACTTTGGCTTCTTACTTCGGTCGTTTTTCTTACAACTATGCAGAGCGTTATATGGCTCAGTTTACGATCCGCCGCGATGGATCTTCTAATTTCGGCCCGAACAACAAATGGGGTACATTCCCGTCCGTATCTTTGGGATGGAATGTCACTAATGAGAGTTTTATGACTAAACGTCCCGAATGGTTGAGTGCTGTCAAGCTTCGTTTAAGCTGGGGAAAGAATGGTAACGAGAATATCGGTGCGTTCCGTTACACCGCTAATGTGGCTATGGGCAACAATTATCCGTTTGGCGGAGGTTCGAATCAGATTGTAAATGGTGGCAGCAAGCCTACCGGTACTCCTAACGCAGACTTGAAGTGGGAAGAGAGCGAACAATATGATGCGGGTCTTGACTTTGGTTTCTTTAATAATTCGTTGACATTTACTGTAGATTGGTTCAAGAAGAAAACCAATGGTATGCTGAAAACCATGAGTATCCCCAGTTATTTGGGTGAATCGTTGCCTTGGGGGAATGTGGGTGATATGGAAAACAGTGGTATTGAGTTTGAAGCCGGTTACAAATTTCGTAGCGGCGACTGGGCGTTCAATGTCAATGCTAATATAAGCTACTTGAAGAATAAATTGGTCAGACTTGGTAATGCCAGTGGTTTTGAAGCATACGATAATGTACATCAGATCGGTAACGTGAGCCGTGCCGAAGAAGGTCAGCCTTATCCATTCTTTTATGGTTACAAAACAGCGGGTGTTTTTCAGAATCAGGCTCAGATCGATGCTTATGTGAACAGTAAAGGGGAAAAATTGCAACCTAACGCCCAGCCGGGTGACGTTATCTTTGTAGATAACGATGGTAATGGTGTGATAGATTCCGACGACCAGACTAAGATTGGCAAGGGAGATCCTGACTGGACGTATGGATTCAATTTCAATGCCAGTTGGAGAGGTCTTGATTTTTCTATGCTTTGGTCGGGTGCCATAGGGAATGATATCTTTGATGCAACTCGTCGTGTAGACTTGCGTTATGTGAATCTGGCAGAAGAGATGCTTGACCGCTGGCATGGTGAAAATACGTCCAATTCGATGCCGCGTTTCACATGGGACGGTGGTCCGAACCACAACAACCAGGTATCTGATTTGTATATTAAGAATGGTTCTTATGTACGTTTGAAAAATATCCAGTTGGGCTATACCCTTCCGGAGGTTTTGACGAAAAATGTGTTCATTTCAAGATTTCGTGTTTATGTTGCTGCCGAAAATCTTCTTACCTTTACAGGGTATAAAGGTTTTGAACCTGAAATATCTTATGGAACCAGTTCAGGTATAGACCGCGGTTATTATCCGCAAGCTCGCACCTTCACAGTGGGATGCAACGTAACATTCTAAACTAATAAAAAACAGGAATATGAAAAAAAATATATTTGTCTGCTTGTCGCTTGCGGCGCTAGCAATGGGAACCGTTTCTTGCGGTGATGATTTCTTGACTGTAGAACCCTCTACAAAATTGGGACTTGATGGATATTATGTGACTCAGGCCCGCATAGATGAAGCCGTTACGGCTGCTTATGACCCGATGCATTGGTATGACTATTTTTCCGGATGGTGTCCTCTGTTTCTTGTGTCGGATGCTCAAGGAGATGATATTTATGTCGGCGGTGGAAATGAACAAGATCAGGCGGAGATTCATCTTGCTTCACAATATAAGTTGACAAGCCTTATGAATTTCAAGGGAGCTTGGACTACAAGTTATTCTGGGATTAATCGTTCAAATCTTGTAATAGCTGATGCCGAAAAGGCGGATTTGCCAGAAGATGTGAAAAAACATTATATTGCGGAAAGTAAGGTGACACGTGCTTTTTATTATAACCAGTTATGGAAATTTTGGGGAAATGTTCCGTATTATGATGTGAATTTGACTTTCCCGTACATTGCCGAGCAAAAATCGGCAGATGAAATTTATCGGCTGGTTACGGCTGATTTGAAGGAAGTGCTTGACAGTAAGGCATTGCCTATGAAAGAAACGGCGGTTCGTTCCGGACATGCTACTTGGGCTTTTGCTGCCATGCTTTATGCGGACTTTGTTATGTATCAGAAAGATGAGGCTGCTTATCCTCAGGCACTTGCTTACATGAAAGAGATCATTAATTCCGGCCAATATAAATTAATGAATGAGTTTGGTGCTATTTGGGAGCAGGAGAATGAATGGTGTGATGAATCAATTTTCGAAATCAACTATTATGCTAAAGGAGGTATTCGTGACTGGGGAGATGCCAATAAACCTGGTGGTACGGTGGTTCCGGCTATGATTGGTGTGGATGGTTTGTCCGGCTCGCCGGATTATGTCGGCGGATGGGGATTCTGCGATGTGTCCAAAGAAGTTTACGATATATATGAGGAAACCGACCAACGTCGTGATGGTGGTATCCTTTGCATGGAAAAATATATTGCAGACTGTGCGGTTAGGGGGATTGTCGTGAAATATGGAGGGCGTTACCAGAATACCGGACTTTTTTTGCGTAAATACATCGGGCGTATAGGTGGCAATGACGGTGCTACGAAATCGGGTGATTTGAACTGGGATAATAATCAGCGCATTTTCCGTTATGCTGAAACGTTATTGAATGCAGCCGAACTGGCTCTTCGTACAGGAGATCAAGGAACTGCCCAGATTTATTATAATGTAGTCCGCAGCCGTGCAAATGTTTCTGAAAAAGTGGTTTCTTTGGATAATCTGCTGGAAGAACGTCGTCTGGAGTTTGTAGGTGAAGGCAAGCGCTATTATGATCTAGTTCGTTTCGGTAAAGCCGCAGAAGTGTTGAAACCCGGTGGAGGTATGGTGCTGAATGCTGAAAAAACGGAATATAGTGTGGTGGGTAATCCTAATCGTCTTCAGTGGACGGAAAGCAAGAAGTATATGCCGATTCCTCAAGATGAAATTGAAGCGGCTCAGGGTACACTTGTTCAGAATCCGTATTGATTTTGAATGATTATTAAGTTTAAATAGGTAATAGAAATTAGTTAAGGAAAGGATATTCTGCCATTAACGAGATATAGTTTGATGATTGGAATATCCTTTTCTTTTGAATTTTGAAGGTTGTATGAAACTTTCCGTAGAAAGGAGGACGTGGTCGGTTTTTGGGAGGATACCTGCTCATAGTAAGGCATGACTGGGTGATTTAGGAAATAGATTATGTACGTGTATATCAAAAATAATAAGAATTAATAGTAATGTAATACCATGAAGCATTTAAAACTATTTTCCGCCTGTTTTATTATGTTGCCTTTCCTTGCTTGTACACATCAAGGAATGAAGGTGGACACGATTGAAAATAAGGTGGAGGAACTGCTGGGCAAGATGACTTTGCAGGAAAAGATCGGTCAGATGAATCAGTTGAGCCCGAATGGGAACATCGATGAAATGGCAGGGCTGATAAAGGAAGGTAAAGTGGGTTCGTTGTTGAACCTGACGGATCCCGAGTTGGTAAATAGAGTGCAAGAAATAGCTGTGAAGAAATCGCGTTTGGGTATTCCCGTTCTAATGTCCCGCGATGTCATTCACGGATATAAGACCATTTTCCCCATTCCATTGGGGCAAGCGGCTACTTTCAATCCCGAGATTGTGGAAGCAGGAGCTCGTGTGGCCGCCATCGAGGCATCGTCCGATGGTATCCGGTGGACGTTTGCGCCGATGATTGATGTTTCGCGCGATGCGCGTTGGGGGCGTATGGCCGAAAGTTGTGGAGAGGACCCCTATCTGAATGCTGTGATGGGAGCTGCCATGGTACGCGGATTTCAGGGTGATTCGTTGAGTGATCCCACGGCGATGGCTGCGTGTGCCAAGCATTTTGTGGGCTACGGTGCTGCCGAGGCCGGCAAGGATTATAATTCTACGTTTATTCCCGAGCGCGTGCTCCGTAATGTATATCTTCCTCCTTTCGAGGCGGCAGCGAAAGCCGGATGTGCTACATTCATGACTTCTTTTAATGACAATGACGGAGTGCCTTCCACGGGTAATGCTTTTATATTGAGGAAGGTGCTGCGTGGCGAGTGGAACTATGACGGCATGGTGGTAACGGACTGGGCTTCGGCTACGGAAATGATTGCTCACGGTTTTTGCAAGGATGCAAAGGAGGCTGCTTGGAAGGCTGTGAATGCCGGAGTGGATATGGAGATGGTCAGTGGTTCTTTCCTTGGAAATCTGGAAGCACTGGTAAAGGAAGGAAAAGTGTCAGGGAAAACGATAGATGATGCGGTGCGCAACATCCTGCGTCTGAAATTCCGCTTGGGATTGTTTGATAATCCTTATGTGGTGACAGATCAAAAGGTGAAATATGCAGAGGAGCATCTGGCCAAGGCAAAGGAAGCGGCCGGAGAATCTGTTATCTTGTTGAAGAATGCGGATGAAGTCTTGCCGTTGAAGGACAAGGTACGTACCGTTGCCGTGGTAGGTCCGATGGCGGATGCTCCTCATGACCAGATGGGCACATGGGTATTTGATGGCGAAAAGGATCATACACAGACTCCTTTGAAAGCTTTGCAGGAAATGTATGGCGACAGGGTGCAGGTTATTTATGAACCGGGGTTGGCATATAGTCGTGACAAAAACATCGCAGGGATAGCGAAAGCGGTTGCTGCGGCACGCCGTGCGGATGTGGTATTGGCTTTTGTGGGGGAGGAAGCAATACTTTCAGGAGAAGCGCATTCTTTGGCCGATTTGGGTTTGCGTGGTGCACAGTCCGAATTGGTTGAGGCTTTGTCGAAAACCGGAAAGCCGGTGGTGACTATAGTTATGGCAGGTCGTCCGTTGACTATCGGCAAGGAAGTGGAAGAGTCTGCTGCTGTTCTTTATTCTTTCCATCCGGGAACGATGGGAGGTCCGGCTATTGCCGAACTGTTGTTCGGGGAGATGGTTCCCTGTGGAAAAACTCCGGTTACTTTCCCGAAGATGGTAGGACAGTTGCCTGTCTATTATGCGCATCATCATACAGGACGTGCTCCCAGTGGAAAGGAAACATTGATTGATGATATTCCATTGGAGGCGGGACAGACTTCATTGGGATGTTCTTCTTTCTATATGGATGCAGGGTTCGGTCCTTTGTTTCCCTTTGGCTACGGATTGTCTTATACCACTTTCGGTTATGATAAATTGGTCTTGTCGGCTGATAAGCTGAAAACGGGGGATGTACTGACTGCCAGCGTGAATGTGACAAATACCGGAAAATATGCAGGCACAGAGGTGGTGCAGCTTTACGTGCAGGATAAGGTGGCTTCTGTTACTCGTCCTGTAAAGGAACTCAAAGGTTTTCAGCGTGTGGCTTTGCAGCCGGGAGAAACGAGGACAGTCATTTTCTCTTTGCCCGTCAGCGAACTGGCTTTTTGGAATATAGATATGAAAAAAGTAGTGGAACCGGGTGATTTCAAGCTATGGTTGGGGACTAATAGTGATGAAGGACTTTCTGCTGAATTTGAAGTAATTGATTGATACATTTGTAGAACATAGGTATGAAAAATGTAATGTGCGCATTGTTGTTTGCAGGAACACTAGTCTCCTGCCAGCAAAAACAGGTACAGTCGGATAGTGCTGTACCTGCTTCCGAGGCTTTTGTACGTGTATCCGGACAGGACTTGATTCAGCCGGATGGTAGCAAACTTTTTATCAAGGGTACTAATTTGGGCAACTGGCTGAATCCTGAAGGATATATGTTTGGATTTAACAAGACCAATTCGGAACGTTTCATAAATGAAATGTTCTGCGAGGCGGTAGGACCGGACTTTGTAACGGAATTCTGGAAATTGTTCAAGGATAACTATATCACCCGGAAGGACGTGGAATTTATCGCTTCTACGGGAGCGAATACCATCCGTCTTCCTTTCCATTACAAACTTTTCACAGATGAGGACTATATGGGGCTGACTGTCAATCAGGACGGATTTGCTCGTGTGGACAGTGTAGTGAACTGGTGTCGTGACAATCATCTTTATCTTATTTTGGATATGCACGATGCTCCCGGCGGACAGACGGGGGATAATATTGACGACAGCTACGGTTATCCTTGGCTGTTTGAAAGCGAAGCCAGCCAGCAGTTATTTTGTGACATTTGGCGTAAGATTGCCGATTATTACAAGAACGAGCCGGTAATTTTGGGCTATGAACTGATTAACGAACCGATTGCTCCTTATTTTGAAAACATGGAAGAGTTGAACGGCAAGCTGGAAGCTGTTCACAAGCTGGCGGTAAAGGCTATCCGTGAGGTGGATAACAATCATATTGTATTGATTGGCGGTTCGCAGTGGAACGGAAATTTCAAACCGTTCAAGGATTCTAAGTATGACGACAAACTGATGTACACTTGCCATCGTTACGGGGGTGAGCCTACTAAAGCGGCTATTCAGGAGATTATCAATTTTCGCGATAGCGTGAATCTGCCGATGTATATGGGTGAGATAGGGCATAATACGGATGAATGGCAGACTGCTTTCTGTAAAACAATGGAAGAAAATAACATTGGATATACTTTCTGGCCGTATAAAAAATTGAATGGCTCTTCGTTCCTGGGGATCAATGCTCCAGATGACTGGGATTTGGTTGTTGCATTTTCCGAGGCATCGCGTGGTACTTATAAGGAGATACGTGATGTGCGTCCACGTCAGGAATTGGTGAAGAAGGCTATGTTAGGATTCATAGAGAATAGTAAATGTGAGAACTGCATGCCACAAACGGGCTATATTCGTTCACTGGGCTTGCAGGTGAACAAGTAAAATCATAAAGGGATAATATCATGAAAAAACTTTTATTTGCATTTCCATTAATGGTAGTAGGCTTTTTTGCTCAGGCGCAGACTGTACCGGTTTATTTGGATGAGGCAAAACCGATGGAACAGCGTATTGAAGATGCCTTGGCACGCATGACGCTTGAGGAGAAAGTCCGGGTGGTTCATGCCCAAAGTAAATTCTCTTCGGCGGGAGTTCCCCGTTTGGGATTTCCCGATTTTTGGACTGATGATGGCCCTCATGGCGTTCGTCCCGATGTATTGTGGGATGAGTGGGAACAGGCGGGGCAGACAAACGATTCCTGTGTAGCTTTTCCGGCGCTTACCTGTTTGGCGGCATCATGGAATCCCGCGATGTCTCTCATTTATGGGGAAAGTCTGGGTGAGGAAGCATTGTATCGTGGAAAGGATATGATTTTGGGGCCTGGTGTGAATATTTACCGTACTCCTTTGAATGGACGTAACTTTGAGTATATGGGAGAAGATCCTTATTTGGCTTCACGCATGGTTGTTCCTTATATTACGGGATTGCAGTCAAAGGGCGTTTCTGCCTGTGTTAAACATTATGCGTTGAATAATGATGAGGAATACCGCCATCAGGTGAATGTCATTGTTGACGACCGCGCACTGCACGAGATTTATCTTCCTGCTTTCAAGGCGGCTGTTGAGGAGGCGGGCTCTTGGGCTATCATGGGGGCATACAATCTCTATAAGGACCAGCATAACTGCCATAACCAGTGGCTTTTGAACGATATATTGAAAAGGGACTGGAAATTTGACGGAGTGGTTGTTTCTGACTGGGGAGGAACTCACGACACGGATCAAGCTGTGAAGAATGGCCTTGACATGGAGTTCGGTTCATGGACTAACGGGTTGACGATGGGGGCAAGTAATGCTTATGATAACTATTACTTGGCAAATCCTTATCTGAAAGGAATAAAGGAAGGTAAATATACAATAAAAGAGCTTGATGATAAAGTGCGCCGCATACTTCGTCTTTACTATCGTACAACGATGAACAGGCAGCGTCCCGTTGGCTTTCTATGTTCGGATCTTCATTATGCAGCCGCAAAGAAGATTGCCGAAGAGGGGATCGTCCTGTTGCAGAATAAGAACAATGTATTGCCGATTGATCTACAGAATGTCAGGCGTATTCTCGTTGTTGGCGAGAATGCTATCAAGCCTATGACTGTGGGTGGTGGTTCTTCCTCGCTTAAGGTACAGAAAGAAATATCTCCGCTGGAAGGCTTGCAGGCACGCCTTGCCGGTACAAACATTGTAGTGGATTATCAGCGCGGCTATGTGGGCGACAAGACCAGTGAGTATAACGGTGTGAAATTGAAAGTCAATTTGGATGAGGAGCGTACGGAAGAGCAACTTATTGCCGATGCTGTGAATGCTGCAGAGGATGCCGATTATGTAGTTATTTTCGGTGGCTTGAATAAAAGCGACTATCAGGATTGTGAGGGGCACGACCGCAAAGAGTATAAACTTCCTTATAATCAGGATAAACTGATTACCGCTTTGGCAGAGACTAATAAGAATGTAGTTTATGTTAATATTTCAGGTAATGCAGTAGCAATGCCTTGGACTGACAAGGTTCCTGCTATTGTTCAAGGATGGTTTATCGGTTCTGAGGCAGGTGGAGCAATTGCTTCCGTTCTGGTGGGTGATGTGAATCCATCGGGCAAACTGCCATTTACATGGCCGGTTTCTTTGCAGGATGTGGGTGCGCACAAACTTAATACTTATCCCGGTACATGGCGTGAGGGTAATCAGATTATAGATGAGGAGTATAAGGAAAGCATTTATGTGGGATACCGCTGGGCTGACAAGGAGAAGATAAAACCTACTTTCGCTTTTGGACACGGATTGAGTTATACAACTTTTGCGTATGGCAGGGCGGTGGTTGATAAGAAAGTGATGGGTGCGGACGAAACATTGACCGTTACGGTGCCTGTAACTAATACGGGAAACCGTGAAGGAGCTGAAATCGTGCAACTTTATATCAGTGACTTGAAATCATCTTTACCTCGTCCTATAAAGGAACTGAAAGGCTTTAGCAAAGTAAAACTGACTCCGGGAGAAACCAAAGAAGTAGTTTTCACTATTGGAAAGGACGCTTTGAGCTTTTATGATGATGCTCGTCATGAATGGGTGGCGGAACCGGGCAAGTTTGAAGTTATTGTGGCTGCTTCGGCTGCGGATATGAAATCGAAAGTTTCTTTTGAACTAAAATAGCAATAATACAAAATACTAGGTTGAATAAAAGTTAGATTAAGGTTAAGTTAGGTATTATAATAGGCGTTATGGTTTGTGAAAACGATAACGCCTTTAATTCTAAGGGGAGATTTTGTTTTGCTTTTATTTGGCGAAGCTTACCGCACGTGTCTCGCGAATGACAGTTATCTTCACTTGTCCCGGATAAGTCATTTCATCTTGAATCTTCTTCGCTATTTCGCCAGACAAACTTTCAGTTTGTTTGTCATCAATCTTGTCGGCACCTACAATCACGCGCAATTCGCGACCCGCCTGAATGGCGTATGTTTTCGTTACCCCCGGATAGGACATGGCTAATTGTTCCAGATCATTTAAACGCTTGATATAAGCTTCTACAATTTCACGGCGAGCGCCCGGACGTGCACCTGAGATGGCATCACATACCTGTACGATAGGAGCCAGCAGGCTGGTCATTTCCGTTTCGTCATGGTGAGCGCCGATGGCATTGCAGATGTCTGGTTTCTCTTTGTATTTTTCGGCTATCTTCATACCTAGCAATGCGTGCGGCAATTCCGGCTCTTCATCAGGTACTTTACCTATATCATGCAGTAAGCCGGCACGTTTTGCTTTTTTAGGATTCAATCCTAATTCAGAAGCCATCACAGCGCAAAGATTGGCTGTCTCACGGGCATGTTGTAACAGATTCTGGCCGTATGAGGAGCGATATTTCATCTTACCGATGATACGGATCAGTTCAGGATGCAAACCATGAATACCTAAGTCAATCGTGGTACGTTTACCGGTTTCAATAATTTCTTCTTCTACCTGTTTGCGTACCTTGGCTACCACTTCTTCAATACGTGCCGGATGGATACGTCCGTCAGTTACCAGTTGATGCAATGCCAGGCGGGCGATTTCGCGGCGTACAGGGTCAAACGCCGAAAGTACAATAGCTTCGGGAGTATCATCCACAACGATTTCTACACCGGTTGCTGCTTCTAAAGCACGGATGTTACGTCCTTCACGACCGATAATACGTCCTTTTATCTCATCCGATTCGATATGGAATACGGTTACAGAGTTTTCGATGGCAGTTTCTGTGGCTACTCGTTGGATAGACTGGATGACGATGCGTTTGGCTTCTTTATTGGCTGTAAGCTTGGCGTCATCCATAATGTCATTAATATAGGAAGCGGCTTGTGTCTTCGCTTCTTCTTTTAATGATTCTATCAGGCGTTCTTTAGCTTCTTCAGCAGAAAGTCCGGAAAGGACTTCCAATTTTTCACGTTCCTGCATTTGTAACTTATCCAGTTCATCCTTTTTCTTGTCTATAATGACAATTTGAGCTTCCAGATTTTCTTTGATAGCTTCTGCTTCCGTGCGCTTGCGTTGAACCTCTTCCTGTTTTTGGTTCAACATCAGTTCGCGTTGTTTTAATTTGTTTTCGGCTTGCTGAATCTTTTGGTTGCGTAAGGCGACTTCTTTTTCCAGATCAGCTTTCTTGTTCAGGAATTTTTCTTTTACTTCCAGAAGTTTGTTCTTTTTAATCACTTCTGCTTCTGTTTGTGCTTCCTTGATGATAATGTCATACTTAGATTTCAGGCCATATCTGAAAAGCATGTATGATAGGCCTCCACCTACAGCGAAACACACAATTGCTATTATTACCGTTGTTATCATTGTTATTAATTTATATATAAATAAAAAACGCACAACTTATCTGTCAAGAACCCTTCTCTTAACAGTATAGCTGTGCGTGAATATCTCCAATTCTAAACGATTACTCTCTGTTACTGATTTGTTTTTCTATCTCTTTGGTCAGCTCCTGCAATTTTTCCTGATAAGGTGCAGTGTCATTTCTGTCTTTCATAGAAATATTTTCAAAAGCTAACTCCAGCGCAGCCATTGCCCAATGCCTTGTAGGGCTGAAATCGGGGTAATAACTACGGTATTTGTTTAGTTTATTGTCAATCTGCTTGGCAGCGTCCCTGTATAACTGTTCATCTTCACGACGGATAGTCATCGGGTATCGTTCGTTGTCAATCAGTAGATGTATCTTCATCATATCGTCCATCATACTATCGTTTTATTGTTCAACTTCTTTTATTCGTTTAATAAAGCGATGCATTTGTCGACTTCACGCACGAGCCTTGACAATCGTTGCTTTGTATCGTTGATATCTTTATCATGGATACTGATTGTCCGGGCCATTTTCAAATTGGCATATCTTACTTCTAATTCTTTCCGGCTATTTTCCAATCGTCTCACCTCATCGTCCTTTTCGGCGAGAAGTTGCTTTAACTTAGCATTTTCATGTTTCAATTCATCATGTAAATACATAAAATGCCTCAGTCTTGCCTCGAAAATATTTAATAGCTTTTTGTCCTCTTCAGTCATTTTACACCAAAATTGTACACAAATATAAAGGATTGGAAGCAAACACGAAAATATTTCGTCCTAAATTTATCGTTTATCGTTTAAAAAACTTTTTTAATGTCTTTATTAGCTGTTTTTCCCGTGGCTGTCCGGATGTGATTTTTTTACCGCGCGTGTCTGTCGGAAGGCGTTTGCCGCTTTAATGTTTTATAGGATAAGATGTGACGGGTGGTGCCGGTGGCAATGATCAGGAACAGGATTCTTGCCCAGATGTAGGGGGTTATCCAGATGGCGCAATAGCTTAGGGTGATCCATATTAATGATACGGAAACGATCTTGGCGTGTAAAGGAATTGCTTTATGCTCGCGGAAATTGCGGATATAGCTTCCTAGGTATCTTTGTCGGATGAGCCAATGATACAGGCGTGGTGAACTGCGGAAATACATGGCGGCTGTCAGTAATAAAAAGGGGGTGGTAGGCAGTAAAGGAAGAAATATGCCGATAATGCCTAGTATGAGTGATATTGTTCCTATAACAGTATATAGTGCTTTCATGGATGCAAATATAGACCAAAAAACGAAAAAATGCTGTGTTCTTTTTATATTATTCTTTTTTTATGGTGTATCTTTGTGCTCTGTAACACCGAGGTGACATCAGGTGTGAATTCTTTCTTATTTATAATTGAATGTTATGTATACAGTAATTAAACGAATGGAAATTTCAGCTTCTCATAGCTTGAAGCTGTCGTATGAAAGTAAATGTGAGAATTTGCACGGTCACAATTGGATTATTACCGTCTATTGCCGTTCCGAAGTGTTGAATGAGGATGGTATGGTGGTGGATTTTACGCATATCAAGGAAGCTGTGATGGGGCGTTTGGATCATCAGAATTTAAATGAAGTCGTTCCTTTTAATCCTACAGCAGAAAATATTGCGCGCTGGGTATGTGAGCAGGTCCCTGCTTGTTTCAAAGTTGAAGTCCGTGAGTCGGAAGGAAATACCGTTATCTATGAGAAAGATTAATGAAATATTTTATAGTTTGCAGGGGGAAGGTTACCATACCGGTATGCCTGCTGTTTTTGTGCGTTTCTCCGGATGCAATTTGAAATGTTCTTTTTGCGATACCCGGCATGAGGAGGGAACATGGATGAGCGATGAGGATATTGTGAGGGAAGTGATAAAGTATCCGGCCCGGGTTGTGATATTGACTGGTGGTGAGCCCGGATTGTGGATTGATGAAAGATTGGTTGACGCCTTGCATCAGGAAGGGAAGTATGTTTGTATTGAAACAAACGGCACTTGCCTGTTGCCCGAAAATATAGATTGGGTCACTTGCTCCCCTAAAGAAGGGGCGGAACTAAAATTAGACCGTATGGATGAGGTAAAGGTGGTTTATGTGGGGCAAGATGTTTCCCCTTATCTGGATCTGCCTGCCGGTCATTATTTCCTGCAGCCTTGTTCTTGCTCTAATACCGGTGAAGTGATTGCTTACATTTTGCAGCATCCCGAATGGCGGTTGAGCTTGCAGACTCATAAACTATTGCAAATTCCTTAGGAAAGCAAAAGATATAAAAAAAGAAAAGTCATTGGATGCCGTAGCATTGAATGACTTTTCTTTTTGCACGGGAGGAGAGGCTCGAACTCCCGACACCCGGTTTTGGAGACCGGTGCTCTACCAACTGAGCTACTCCCGTGTTTGCGGCTGCAAAGGTAGTGTAATATTTTGAATATACAAACCTATTTATGAAAAAATATTGTTCTTTATTCGTCTAGTAGACCTAACTCATTGAACATGAAACGGTAAGCATCCGACTTTTTTTCCAGCGCCAACGGGTAGGCCCGGCTTGAAGAAGGCATTCTGTATAGTCGCATTATCCGGTCTTCGAACTCGAAAGGTTCACTGGTTCCTACAGCGGGTTCTTTCACTTTTATTTGTTCGCGAATGATATCCGTCGCTTTTTGCCCAGTGGTTACAATTGCCTTGCACATTGGAATTTGTTTCAGCAGCAAACTGATATCTGTCTGTTCTACAACTTCCAGAAATTTGTCTGAGGCATTGTCCTGTAAACGGCGGATGGCTGAGGCGGTATCATAAAGTGCGATGCCTTTCTTATGTAAAAAGTCAATAATACGTTCCTTGTCAAACACCTTCTTGTCAGGGTTCATGAAATGCTCCTTGTTTTGGAAAAAGATTATTCCAAAGATACGCCACATGTCATTTTGCAGATTGGGGTAAAAAAAGTCCATGCTCCACCGTTTCTTCTGCGGAGGGAAACTGCCTAACATCAGTAGTTTGGCGTTAGCCGGTAAAAAAGGCTCCAATGGATGTTCTTCTATATTTAATAAGGAGTTCATAAAAGCTTTGGTGGTTTATTCTTTCGGCTTTGGCTCTTTTTTAGCCAGTAATACGATGTTATAGACATATTCCGTCATCCAACTTTCAGAATATCCCAAGGTTTGTTTGTATTTACGAATGGCAACGCAGGTCTTGTGCACGCTTTCGTCTTTCCAGTCGGACTTGGTCATGATATCATGAATTGTCTTCTCGGTCATGTTGCGCAACATTTTCTTCATCACGCTGGGCATGCGGAATTTCCATTGCATCAAATTGCCTATCAGCATCATCAAGTCATTGCTGAATCCCTGGAACATAAAAAGATAAGTTTTGACGTCATTCACATTCTTGCAGTTCTTTTTTATAGAGCCGTCAATTTCTTTAAAGAAGTCGTCACTCAAACCATAAAGTTCTGCCAACATCTTTTTACAGCGTGATTTTTCAGCAATTCCCAACTTGTTGTTCTGAGTCGGTATTTTGAGGGTACGCTTGAAAACTGCCATATCCGGCAGAAAATTAATATTGGTTATACCTATGTTGCAGGCCATTACAGACTGATAATATACACGGATCAGTGTCATGAAGTCCTCCATACCGCCTACACGGCTTGTTTCTTCTTCTTCTGTCTGTTTTTTACCGAATAATTTTGAAAATATGCTCATTGTGCTCTTAATTATATTGTTTTCTTGCTTGCAAAGATAACGATAAAAACTGAAACATTTTTGATTAAATTTCTTTTGTTTCACTATTTATCATGATTATAGAATGGTTGATGCCGGATTTTGGTATGATTGCTTTGTGTTACCAGCATTCTAAATCATTTTCAATGTCCTTCATTTGGCCTTTGGTAAAAACAGGATTCTTGATACCGTTGCGTTTCTGAATCCGGTAGTCTTCCAATAGACGGAATGCGTATTTTCCTAGTAAGGTTATGGCTATCAGGTTGCAGATGGTCATAAATCCCATTGCCATATCGGCCAGACTCCATGCCAGATCCAGACTGGCCAATGCTCCGAACATAACCATGCCTCCCACTGATACACGATAAACGGGAAGGGCCCATTTCCGACGGGTAATGTAACGAACATTGGCTTCACCGTAATAATAATTTCCTAAGATGCTGCTATAGGCGAAAAACAGAATCGCCACCGCTACATAAATAGTTCCGATATTGCCTATCTCATTATTCAGCGCCATTTGGGTAAGTTTTATTCCGTTGGCTTCTCCGGTAGAGGCCAATCCGCTAAAAAGAATGATGAAAGCCGTGCAGGTGCATATAACAAGCGTATCGGTAAAGACTCCCAATGCTTGAATCAACCCTTGTTTTACAGGATGAGTGACATCGGCACTTGCCGCCACATTGGGTGCGGAACCCATACCGGCTTCGTTGCTGAACAATCCGCGTTTGATTCCTTGCATTAATGCTATGCCTGTACCTCCGCCTAATGCCTGTTCCCAACCGAAGGCATTCGCTATAATCAATTCAATAACTTCCGGTAAATGCTTTACGTTCATAATTACGATGAAAAGGGCTAAAAAGATATATCCCAATGCCATGACAGGAACAATAACGCTACTAACTTTAGCGATACGCTGAATACCTCCGAAGATGATGGCTAATGTGAGCAAGGTCAGTATCGCTCCCATTAAGGTGGGAGATATATTGAATGCTTCCTCGAAGGCGGCGCAAATGGTATTACTTTGTACGGAATTAAAAGCGAATCCGAAAGTGAAGATAAGCAAAAATGCAAACAAGATTCCCATCCACGGCTGTTTTAATCCTTTTTTCATGTAGTAAGCCGGACCGCCAACAAAAGAATTATGTCCGTGTACTTTATATAATTGGGCCAGCGTGGACTCAATAAAAGCGCTGCTGGCACCCAAAAGAGCGATTACCCACATCCAGAAAACCGCACCCGGACCACCCAAAGTAATAGCCGTGGCGACTCCTGCCAAATTGCCTGTCCCCACGCGGCTGGCTATGGAGACAGCAAAAGCTTGAAAAGAGGAAATGTGATGTTCGCGACCTTCCGTCTTGCCGGTAGAATCACCTAGCAAACGTACCATTTCGCCTATCATGCGGAATTGTACGCATTTTGTTTTAAAAGTAAACCAAAAAGCACATCCCAACAGCATGATAACCAGAACGTAAGTCCAAAGTACATCATTCACAATGCCGGTAAATTGGGTCAGTATATCCATTTTATTTATTCCTTGTTTAATTTAAAGTAGAATTTATGTCCGTGGAAAACAGGTTCCACCAGACCAAAACGGATAAAGTCCGCTAATAGTTCACAAGCAGTCTTGCGATTTAACCGGCAAAGTTTGCAACATTGGTTCAATGAAAGGTTTTCTTTTTCTTTCAAGATATCCAGTAACCGTTGCTCTCTTTCAGTAAATGCTACAAGTACTCCTTCTGGCTTTTTACTGTGTTGCCACATTCTCAGATGGACGGGAGTGGCCAATATGTTTTCATCTTTGATGCGGATGTAGGCCCATGGCTTATTGGTTTCATCCATGGCATATACAGGCTTGGAGGCCGCCTTGTTGATTCGTACTTCCAATACGGTCTTTCCTTCTACCTGATAAGTCCTCGTTTCCAGTTCCACCTTGGGCTGGCAATACATGGTTGCCGCCGCTTCTATCATATATATTTCTTCGTCAGAGCGGACTCCGGCTATTTTGCCATTATCCTTTACCCCTATTAACAGCCTGCCACCCTCGGTATTGGCGAATGCGGAAAGACTGCGGGCTATTTTTCGTGCATCCGAAATCTCGAACTTAAAATCCTGATGACAGTGTTCTCCCTCCGAGACAAGCTGCCGTATGTATTGTGTATCCGTTAATGCCTTCATTTCGATTGCAAAAATAGGAAAAATGAAACATATTATGGGTATCGAATGATAAAAAAGCAGATATTAGCTTGTCTGTTATCAAGCTTTTTGTTTCATTTGCATTGGAATAAAAATAATAAGCCTTTAAAATCTATGAGAATAAGAAAACATTGTTTGATCATTACATTATTATGCTTTTCCTGTCTGATGAATGCAAGCGGGTTTATGTTTAAACATTTGGAGGTGAAAGAGGGTCTGTCAAACAATCAAATACTTGATATATTTAAAGATTCCGAGGGATTTATGTGGTTTGCTACAGCTTCCGGACTGAATCGGTATGACGGGGATCGGATGACTCTGTTCCGTAGCTATAATGCTGATCCTGCTTCTTTGCCTGATAATTATGTCGAAAGCATACAAGAAGATTATAAAGGAAACTTATGGATTCTTACCGGTGCAGGTTACGCCATTTATAGCCCGGAGTCGGAAACGTTCAACAGGGATGTGCATGAATGGTTATGGGAAGCTGGTATTGATGGAACTCCTGCTCTGGTGCATATAGACCATTATAAAAATATGTGGTTCTATATAAAAGGAAAAGGTTGCTGTCTTTACATGCCGGAATCACAATTGTTATATCCGCTTTGGTTCGGGACTCATCAGTTGCCGGAAGGTGATATTACGGACATTCAGGAATGTGGGGAGGGAGTCTTGTTGGTATATAATACCGGCAGGCTTGTTTGTCTGGATTCCCAGACGAATAAGATTAAATGGCAGCAGGATGATCTGACCAGGGAATTGGGAATTGAAAAACAGGGAATCTTCACTCTGTTTGTAGACCGGGATAATGATATATGGATGTACAGTCCGTTTGGAATGTGGGTTTATAATCCGAAGCAAAAGAAGTGGCTGTCCCAGCTGGCGGATATGACCAAGTACCGGTCGTGTAATAGGGTTCGCGCTGTGGCACAGGATAAGCAGGGGCGTATATGGATAGGAAAGGATCAGGAGGGTATTGATATATTGGATAAGAAAACAGGTGAAGTGAGGCATTTGCTGAACAAGACGGATGATGAGCGTAGCCTGCAAGACAATACAGTGATGGCTCTATACGAGGATTCCAGTGAAACGATGTGGGTGGGAACTTATAAAAAAGGAGTTTCTTATTTTAATGAGAGTACTTTTAAATTTGGGATAGAGCACATAGGAAATATTAATTGCATTGAAGAGGACAAAGAAGGCTGTGTGTGGTTGGGGACTAACGATGCAGGTGTAATTTATTGGAATTCCGCAACCGGCAGCCGGAGTGCTTTCCCGCAGAATACTACGGATAAACTCATCACTGATGCCATTGTCTGCATCTTGAAAACTGATGATGGTAAACTCTGGATGGGCACTTTGGGAAAAGGGTTGATTTGTTATGATAACGGGCGTGTTACTCGTTATAAGAAAAATATGCCGGAACAACAAAATTCTTTAGCTCACAATCATGTATGCGCTTTGGCTGAAGACAAACAGGGGACTATATGGATAGGCACATTGGGTGGAGGAGTACAGAGCCTGGATCTTAAGACCGGTTTGTTTACCACTTATAATACAAGTTCGGCCGGTCTGCTTTCCGATGATGTTTTTTCATTGTGCATGGGGAAAGAAGGCTCTTTGTGGATTGGTACAGATCAGGGGCTTTCGGAACTGGATCTTGAGACTAAAAAGGTGGCTAGTCTGAAAGGTACTAAATCCGGTAAGGAATATTTTTCTGACCAGCATATAAGTCAGGTGTATGAAGATAGCCGCGGATTGCTATGGATTGGCACACGTGAGGGACTGAATGTTTATAATCCCCAAATGGATGAGCTGATTGTATTAGGAGTGGAGCAGGGAGTTTCCAGTCCTGTCATTTCCGGAATAGTGGAAGATGATCATAAAAATATATGGGTGACTACTGCACGTGGAATTACTAATATTATCCCTGCGGAAGATTCAAAAACAGGAGGTTATACTTTTCGTAATTATATTTATGATGACAAAGATGGTTTGCAGAATTGTGGGTTCAATCAGCGTTCCATCAAAAAACTGTCTTCTGGAGAAATTGTTATGGGAGGGTTGTATGGTGTTAATCGCTTCCGGCCGGATGATATTAAATACAATAAAAAATGTCCCAAGGTGATGTTTACCCGCTTGTTCTTGTTCAATGAAGAAGTGAAGGTGGGCAAGGAATATGAAGGCAGAATTATTTTGGATAAGGTCTTGAATAAGGTGGATCAGATAAAATTGAGCTATGAGCAGAATATGTTCAGCGTGCAGTTTGCTTCTGACAACTATATCTTGCCGGAGAAAACGGAATATGTCTATAAACTGGAAGGTTTCAATGATGGTTGGTTGACCACTGCCTATGGCGAAGTAACCTATACCAATCTGTCCCCCGGAACCTATATGCTGAAAGTGAAAGCGATAAATGGTGACGGATATGGCGGGGGTGAAGAAGCTTCATTAAAGATTGTTGTCTATCCTCCTTTCTGGCTTTCTGTTTGGGCGTATGTTATTTACGGATGTTTGGCGGTTGCTGTATTGTTGTTGGGACGCTATCTGTTCCCTAATGCTTTTAAATTCACCCGCAGTGGTGGAAGAGTGGACGTGTTTGTCGGTTTGGCGGAAGGACAGGAATCTCAGGAAATGCTGGAGGTCAGAGTGGCCGATACAGGTGTCGGTATCAGCAAGGAAGACAAAGAACGGGTTTTTGAACGTTTTTATCAAGTGGATAATCCGGACATAGAGCTTTCTGGTAGCGGAATAGGTCTGACCATTGCACGTGATTTTGTCAAGCTTCATGGTGGTACGGTGAAAGTTATGGACAATGTTCCTGCAGGTTGTGTCTTTGTTGTTCACATTCCGGTAAAATGTTCCGGTAGTAAACCGGCGGAGGCGGAACAGGCACAAGTAGCAGGCAGCCTCGTAGAAGACGTATCCACACTTCAAGTTCCGGAGCCTCATGCGGCGCCTGATGCCGGGGTGGAGCCGGAAGAAGAATCAAATCATATAATAACGATAGAGGGGTTGGAGGAGGATATCCGAAGATTGGAATCCGATAATGCGGAAGAAATTGTGGAAGAAAGAAATATAGAAACAATCTCAACAATTGCTCCACAAAGGGCAACGGTGATTCAATTGGTTGAAGGGGAGGATAATGAGATAATAACTCAGATTGTTCCACCGGAGGAATTGCCGGAGGCCGTGACTGCTGTTTCTGGCGGAAGGAAGGGGACTGCGTCATTCTCTTTGGATGCGGAAGAGAAATTGAATTCGCTTCGGGATCATGTTCTTATTGATCCCATTGCGCGTGAGGTGGCCATTACTTCGATGGATGAAAAACTGATAGATCATGCTGTGAAGTATGTGGAGGAAAATATGGCACGCAGTGATTTGTCTGTAGAAGAGTTAAGCAGGGAATTGGGGATGAGCCGTGTTCATTTGTATAAGAAGTTATTGGCTGTTACCGGTAAGACTCCTATCGAGTTTATTCGTGTTATCCGCTTGAAACGGGCTGCCTGGTTGCTCCGTGAAAGTCAACAGAATATTTCAGAAATAGCCTATCAGGTGGGTTTTAATAATCCGAAGTATTTCAGTAAATATTTCAAGGAGGAATTTGGAATGTTGCCTTCGGCTTATCAATGTAAGGAGGACGGATGATTTTCCGATCCGGAGGAAAAGGTGATTACTTCTTCTATAACTATGGATGATTTGAAGTTTTATGGTGATACCGGTTGTTTCTGGAAGGTTTAAAGTCTATATCGGAACCTCGTCAACCGACATGTGTTCTGTGGTAGATTTCGTCTGTGAGTAAAAACAATTCCATTCTATTATTGTTTTTATTCATAATAGTCGTACATTAAAATCATTATAAAATGGAACATACAGTTATACATGACGAGAAAGTAAACCGTTTTGAAGTATTTGAATCGGGACAAATCGCCTATTTGCAATATGACGAAAAGAACGGAGTTCTAGATATCCTTCATACAATAGTCCCTCCACAACTGGAAGGGCAGGGAATAGCTCAGGCTTTGACTGAGGCTGCTGTGAGATACGCTTCGGTCGGAGGGTTCAAAATACGTCCTACTTGCTCTTTTGCGAAAATATTCTTTACCCGGCATACCCAATATAAAGATATGTTAGTGGAGTAAGAAAACGAATCAGACACGGGTGCTTGTGCAATTTGTGCCTGATTCGTTTTTTTGACTCTCTTGTCTCTATCTATATCTTTAGTCACATTGTTTATGCGTCATGATATCCAATACCAGCTTGTCGGTCTCATTCATGCCCTGTGAGCCGATTCTGGTCAGGTTGCGGATGCTGCGGTCCACATCATCATCAATGATGCCTTCCACCGATGATACGCACTTGTGTTCCATCGCCAGTATGGCTGAAAATACGGCAGTAGAGACACCACTGCTCAATTTCAGAGCACAACTGGGCTTGGCTCCGTCACAAATCATACCTGTCAGGTTGGCAATCATATTCTGTACGGCAAAAGTGATTTGTTCGTAAGTGCCTCCCATCAAGTAAGTGATACCACAACTGGAGCCAGTTGCCGCTACTACACAGCCACATAATGCAGACAGACGTCCCAGACTTTGTTTGATGTAGATCACTGTCAGGTGACTGAGTGTCAGCGCACGGATCAATTCCTCTTCTGATTTATGGTTGTCCTCGGCATAAACCACTACCGGCAGGGTGGCTGTAATTCCTTGGTTTCCACTTCCCGAGTTGCTCATGACAGGAATCATGGCTCCCGCCATACGTGCGTCACAAGCTGCCGAGGTGTAAGAAAGGATATGAGTAAATGTGTTACTTCCCAATAGTTGTTCTTCGCTTTTGCTGCTTTTCAGAATCTTGCCTAATTCGTGACCGTAGTTCCCTTTGAAAGACCGTTCGGCTGCCGCTTTGTTCAAGCGTTTGGTTTCAAGGATAAAACGGATTTCATCCAGCGGTGTGGTGGTGGCGAAATCGTACACTTTCCGTAAGTTCAGCTCCGGCTCTATGGCATCTTCATTGCAGGTGGCGCTAGTCTGTTTGTTTAGTAAGACTTGGCTGTTGAGGGCCACATATACAAAATTGGTATGCCCGCAAGCAATGATGGCCGTAGCTTTATCACCGTCAGCCTCACAGCTAATTTCGATGTATAGTTTTTCTTCTATATCCTCTTTCAGCCCGATAGAGATGGCTTGGGAATCAATCAGTTTCTTACCCTCTTCTACGGCTTCAGGGGTACTGTCTTTTAAGACTTCCAGCTGATATTCGGATTTCCCGATCAATGCACCTAAGGCGATGGCGATAGGTAATCCAATCATTCCTGTCCCCGGGATGCCTACTCCCATGGCATTTTTTAGAATATTGGCGCTGAGTAAGGCTTTGATCTTTTCAGGTCTTTTACCTAGCGTTTCAGTTGCTTTTGCTACACAAAGAGCTACAGCTATGGGTTCTGTGCATCCGATAGCCGGAACTACCTCGCGATTTATAAGGGCAATGATTTGCTCTCTTTCTGGTTTAGCGATCATAGTAGATATATTATTAAGGGGTCTTGCAAAAGTCTTTTTGGAGGTGTGTCAAAACTTGAATAAAACGATCATCTGTTTTGTCTTTTTGTGATAGGTTTACTTAGTTTTGACTCCCCTCCGGCTTTTGACACACTTTGGTTATTTTTTATAGTTTTGTAATCCTGTCTGAAGGAAATCAACATATTTGTCTATATCCTCATCGTATGAGTATGATTTATTCAATGGTTTTCCCTCATTGTCAATCAATACGTAGAAAGGTTGTGCGTTGGCACCGAATTTAGAGCGTTGCAGGTAGCTCCATTTATCACCGATCGTGCGTAGTGTACGTTCCTTGCCGTTCTCCATCACTTTAATGTGCTCGGGCAGTGGGGTTTTGTTATCAACGAACAAAGTAATCAGTACATAGTCTTCGGTCATCAGTTTGTTTACTTTCGGGTCGGTCCATACAGCAGCTTCCATTTTACGGCAGTTTACACATCCGTAGCCTGTAAAGTCGAGCATTACCGGTTTTCCGGTGCGTTTTGCATATTCCATACCGGCATCGTAGTCATCAAACTGAGCATGTACTTCGTTGGTATATAAGTTGAAGTCTTGTGTATTCATAGGAGGAGCGAACGCGCTGACAGCTTTCAAAGGAGCCCCCCATAAGCCGGGTACCATATATACTGCGAATGCCAGTGAGATCAGAGCCATAAAGAAACGGGCGACACCTACTTTGTCATCATCGTCATCGTGGGGGAATTTGATCTTGCCCAGCAGATAGAAGCCTAACAAAGCGAAGATCACGATCCACAAAGCAAGGAATGTCTCACGGTCTAGAATTCCCCATCCGTATGCCAGGTCGGCAACCGACAGGAATTTCAAAGCAAATGCGAGTTCAAGGAAACCTAATACTACTTTGATAACATTCATCCAGCCACCGGATTTAGGCATGGATTTCAACCATGATGGGAACATGGCAAACAGTGTGAACGGTAATGCTAATGCAAGAGCAAATCCTAACATGCCGATAGCAGGGGCGACCACACTGCCTGTCGTAGAAACTTCTACTAATAAAAAGCCGATGATGGGACCTGTGCATGAGAATGAAACCAACGACAGTGTGAACGCCATCAGGAAGATGCTTAACAAGCCACTGGTCTGCTCCGCTTTGCTGTCTACCGCGTTGCTCCATTTGGAGGGGAGAGTCAGTTCGAATGCTCCGAAGAAAGAGGCGGCGAACACAATCAGCATCAAGCAGAAGAAAATGTTAAAGACAGCATTCGTGGAAAGTGCGTTCAAGGCACTGGCACCGAATATCAAGGTTATGGCAAGGCCTAATAATACGTAGATCACTACGATGGATGCACCATAAGTCCATGCGTCACGGATTCCTTTCTTTTTGTCTTTGCTGCGTTTTAAGAAGAAACTTACTGTCATCGGGATGATGGGCCATACACAGGGAGTGAATAAGGCAAGCAATCCACCGATAAATCCGGCAAAGAAGATGTAGATCCATGAACGGTCTTGTTGTGATGTTGTTTCACCGAATGCGTTCAGCTCTTGGATAACCGGAGTCCAATAATCCTGTACGGCCTTGTCATTGCCGATCAGGGCGGCAGTTGTGGCACTATCTGTTGCGGTAGTTGTAGCGGGTGTTTCCGTTACTGGAACTTCCGTCGGGGCTGTTTCTGCGGGTTCAGTAGTCTTGGCTGTAGTGGCAGCGGCAACTCCTTTTCCGGAGAAAGAGAACGGAACCTCAGTAGGAGGCAGGCAGTTTTCATCGTTGCAGGCACCGAATTCCATGTAACCTTCTATCATGTAAGTGGCACCGGTTATCTTTAGTTTCTGAATAAAAATGGCGGTGTTTTCAAAGTAACGTAATTTCATTTCAAACACCTTGTCGAAGTTTTCAATTTCTTTACCTTGTGGGGTGAGTTCTCCTACTAGTTCCACACCTTCTTTCTTATCTACATTGAATGTGGCGGAAATAGGACCGCCCGAAGGAAGGTCTGTAGAATATACATGCCATCCGGCATCAATTTTGCCAGTGAATACTATTTGTGCTTCCGTGTCGGAAATCGTCTTTAACTCGGTCTTGAATTGTACCGGATCTTGAATCTGGGCAACTGCAGGAAGCAGTGCCATAACGATCAAGAGACAACTTAAAAAAAACTTCTTTTTCATTACGTGTATTTTAATTTGGATTAATATTCGTATCGCAAAGTAAGGGATAATATCTTAGATATACCCTTCTGTACCTATATAAATATCGGCAATTGCCGTTTTCAGAATAAAAAAAAGAGCAAATAGATAGTCTATTGCCCTTTTTGGAGTTCCATTACTTTGTTTCTATATTGGGAGGGTGTCATTCCCACTGAGGACTGGAAAAGATTATAAAAGGTGGAGATGGAGTTGAATCCCAATTCCGCTGAAATAGCTTTCAGCGGAATTTCATTATTGGGGTCGGACAACAGGCGGATAGCTTCTTCAATGCGGAAACGGTTTACATAATGGGTGAAGGATAATTTGGACTGTTCATTGATGATACGTGATAAATAGGTGCGGTTGGTTCCCAGAATATCCGCCACTTTGTCTTTTGTTATAAAATTATCTTTGTAAATTTTTTCTTCTCTCATGATGTGTTCCAATGTACGGAAAAGTTCTAGGCTTTTCTCATCGGTCAGTGAGGAAGAGGCATACTTCTCGGAAGCGGAACTCATGGAAGGTGCACTGGTCTCCAGTTCTTTTATACGGCGGTTCAGTTCCGTTTCTCTTTTGATTGCTTCCTGGTTTTGCTTGACAATACTTAAATAAAGTTTGTTTTTACGGCGGTAGAGGTAATAAAGTAACCCTAAAACGATTACAATGATGATAAGAATGAAAGTCTGTTGCTGTATGCGCTGTTCTTTCCGCATTACATCCAGTTTGCTTTGTTTTATCAAATTTTCCTGCCGCTCAGAGTCGTATTTGAATCGCATTTCACTTAAATCTCTTTCTTTATCCTTGTTGAAAAGACTGTCGTTCTCCAAACGGAATATTTTGTAATAGTTCAGTGCGTTATGATATTGGTGTAATTGTTCATAACAGGTGGACAGATTTTCATATAGTTCATTGCGATGTATGGCGTTGGCGCGTGCATAAGAGATAGCAATACCTTGTTTTAACAATAAAATAGCTTCTGTTTGTTTGTTTTGGTGCATCAGTACACGTGCATATCCCAGATGAGCATAGACTATGGAGGACGTTTGTGCCGCCTGTTTGTCTTTCATGGCCTTTTTGTAATATTCCAAAGCTTGGGCATATTCGCCCATATCATATAATATGTTGCCAAAGAGATTGTAGGTATGGGCCTGATCGTAGAAGTCATTTTCCAGCATCAGTGTTTCGGCTTCATGGATATATTTCATTGCCTCCTCGTTCTGCTTCATCAGAAAATACATATAGGCGGAATTTACAGCACCGGAATAAATGACGTATGGATTACGCATGCTGTGTCCCAATTCATAACACTCTAATGCATATTTGGTGCCGGCTGTATCTTTTTTGAGATAGTAGATATTTGCCAAATTGCCCAGAAGCAAAGCGTATTGTTGTTGGAAATTATTTTGTTGTGCCAATTGGATACCTTTATAAAGCCATCGTATGGCACGGTAGTAGTCGGTTTCAATATTTGCCGAATAGAGTCCGAGATTGCCATAAACAGAACATAGGGCTGAGTCATTATTCAGTTTGGTTGCCAGTTCAAGGGAAAGATTCAAGTTCTTTTTGGCTGTTTTTTCCCGTCCGCTCATCATTTGTGCTTGTGCTTGGTAGATATATGAATAGAGTTGGAGTAAAGGCTTTTTGGTCTTGTCCGCTACGTTTTTCATAATCTCGGCATAAGTGATGGTTTTGGAATAATCCCCTTTATTTAAATAATATTGGCATAGAAACTTTAGCGCATCCCCGTTATCAGGTTCTTTTCTGATGATTTCTAGCTGCTTCTCAAGTACGACCGGCCGCTTTTGCGCTTGTACACAAAAGGGTATCCAAAGCAATAACAGTAAGAAAAAACACTTTAGTTTCATACGCTTTTATTCGGTTGAGAGTGCAAATATAATAAAATCTTTAATTTTTCTGGTCTAAAGGTATTGCATATTTAAAATAAAGTCGTACCTTTGCAACGCTTTCAACGGAAAGCACTTCTGATAAAGGAGTTTTGGAGAGGTGGCAGAGTGGTCGATTGCGGCGGTCTTGAAAACCGTTGTACTGCGAGGTACCCGGGGTTCGAATCCCTGTCTCTCCGCAATAAACGCTGAAAATCAGCAAATTGCAAAGCAAACACCCAATTTTACACCCAAGAATGTAAAATTGGGTGTTTTTGTATTCTTTAAGATTGATAGTATGGGAAGGTAAGTGGAAAACCGGGTCACCCGTAAATTCTAGTGGGGTTATGCATAAATTTTAGTTAGTCTATACAAGAAAAACGGTATATCTATAACTCCTCTAAGTTGTGCTCTGAACTGTTTTATTTTTGCGTTAAACGATTCTGCTGCCGCATTTGATGCCCTATTAATATAGAAGTTTAATATTTCCTCGCTTCTGTCGTATAATGTAGCTGCTATGGTGTTAAACGAGTCAAATCCTGATTGTTCTACTTCCTGATACCACTTCGCCAAATTGGTTCTTGCTCCTGCCTTTATCGATCGTTTATTAAAAATCATCCTTAAGGAATGACTAAGGGAATATGCCCGTTTAATATCCGGATATTCTCTGAATAATATTGCAGCTCTGCGTTTCTGTGATTCAGTCCATTTTTCAGCAGATTTGAAAAGCAGATACCGGCTCCTCGCCAATAGCTCCTTACGTGTGTCACCATTCTCAAAAGTAGGAGAAACATATTTCTTCTTTAATCCTTTCGCTTCCTGTCTGGCATCTGTTTCTTCTTGTATAGCTTCCCAGCGATGTCCGATTCTGATTTCTTGTACAGCATCACAGGCTAACTTTTGAATGTGGAAGCGGTCTATCACACGGATGGCTGAAGTGAAGCATCTGCGAACGATCTTGCGCATGCTTTCTGACAAGTCAAGAGTGACTTCCTGCACCATCTGAAGCGCCTCCTCAGGGATTTGTTCTACCACAGCAATGACATCGTCGGCTTTAGTCCCCTTGACAATAGCTACGATAGCACCTTTACCGCCGTGGGCCTCTCTATTGATGATTATAGTATATAACTCCCCATTGGAGAGGGAAGTCTCATCAATACTCAAGTACGGACCCAGGTTCTCAGGAAACAGCAACCAGTTTTCAGCATGGGACAATTGGTCCCACATGCGGTAGTCACTTAAATACTCTTTATATTGCCGCTCAAACTGATCACCGTCAATATGATAATAACGTTCAAGAGAGCGGGCCGTAATCGGGTATTTCTCCAAGCAGTCCTTTTAAAAAAGACGCGAATTCTTTTGAATGTCGCGTTCCTTGGGCAGTAAGCTCAAAAGTGTTACAGATGATAGAACCGGTTTCTTTGTTGAGCCATTTACGCCGCCGTACACATAAGGTTACCTTACGGTCACGGATAGGAAAATCACGGATATACACCGCAGGAAGAAAACCTTTGGACTCTAAAGAGTGAACCGTAGGAGACAAGGGAGGAAGATTCTGCTCATCCAAATGAATGGTTAACATTTCAGCATCATTCTCTATTTCAACAATGTCAAAACAATCCAATAGCTCAACCGGAAGAATTAAGCGAGCAAGAACTAAAAGAGTATCGTAACTAGTCATAAAAGTTTTTTAGGGCAAAGATACTAATTGTTGAGAAGCCCACATGATTTTATCGGTGAGCCGGAAAACCTCCCTTTTAACGTGCAAACCACTTGTTTTTTCTTGGATATAACGGGGAATTTACGGATTAATCTCAACTATTAAAAACTGTCATTCAACAAGTTCAAATTCACATTTTCCCGATTCACATCCATTGAATATAACAGCAATCTGATGAATGCCGGGATAAAAAGTTCTTGTAGTTATGGGGCGAAACGAATGTTTCCTATTGACTTCCGTAATGGAGTTTCCTTTGTATTCCTTCTCACTGATTTTATAGACTTTCCTCGTCATCTCTCCATTCATTTTCCGATAATAGATTCCGTATTCCAATCTTATTGTCCGTTTTTCCGTATTATAATTGTTTAGATTAAAACAAAATTCAACAGAATCACCCATTTTTATTCTTTTTGTAAGAATCTTAAAGTCACCTATGCTGATATTGTCATTCAAACTCAGTCCAAACAGGTTCAATATCTCGTGATTCCCCTGCTTAAGCAATGTTCGGCATCCATGCTTGATAACCCAATCAATATTCTCTGATTGCCCTTTCCATTTTTTAGCCAAAGCAATTACGATTTGTGGATTATCCTTTGAAATATCGTTCAGGTTATTGGCAACACTCAACCTTACAAACCTGGATGGATCGTTTTTCAGATTTTCCATAATCGGAATGATGGGAGCTGGATTTTCTTTTAATTTAGGCAATGACATCGCCCACGGCAGACGAGGTCTGCACCCTTCCGATGCAAGCCTCCTTACCCCCCAGTGCGGATGTTTTGACCAAGCCAACATCTGTTTCATCATTTCATCTTGATATTTCACAATAAAGGCATGGGTCACAAATTCGCAAGTCGTGAATTGCGTAATTCGCTCAATGGCTTTCACTGATGTCTCATAGTCCTCTATTCCATATCGCTCCACATAATGGTCCAAAATAACCCCATATTCTAATGTCAGCAAATTGAAATTTTTATCGTCTATCTTTGAAAAATCGAGCAGTCTAACTTTTACACAGTCTAATAATTTAAAGATTTTCGCAACAGCTTCTTTATACTCGGTTGGCATAAACTTGTGCAGAACAGTAGTTATGTGTGCAATCCGCTGCTTATAACCTCTGTTCTCCCATTCTTCATCCATAACTAAAGTTACAAACTTGTCTACACTCATGTTCTGGAGAACAAGAGACAAGTCGTTGACAAACCTTCCAAAGAATGGCTTATCAAACATATTTTTAAAAGATTCTGCCATTACTTTTATCTTACTACTATACCATTTTCGATGTTGATTTCAATTTCATAGTCCTTTATATCCTTGATTCCGATGCCGCTATGAGTTCTTTATCTGCTTCGATATTCTTCATCTACAAAATAATACAATGCTCCATAGCACGATGGAGCGATTTATAAATGCAGAAGCACAAACTACTGATGCAACACTCGAAGTCGAAAGTCGTAGGAAACCTTGTGTACAGATGTAGAGGTAGCAGCCCATGCTGTATGCGTGAGAACCACTATGCAATCCCAGTACACTGGTGAATTTCCTACGTTCTCGACTTACAAGAGAGCATAACGCTTCTTATTTTCTTATTTCTTGGAAAGAGTTGCCCCTATCCGAATGCAAAATTAGTTATTTTATTGATGTTTTGGATTATATAGAGCGGAATTATAGCTTGAATCCTCTATTTTTTCTTGGCTCTTCCGCTGACTGTCGTAAACTTTGCCGTAATTTATTCCACTGTTCTTTGAACCATTCGTCCATCGACTGCTTGTTTATGGTCAGTATCAGTTTGCTATCATCGGTTGGATTCTTTTCCACCTTGAAAATATCATTCTTGATGTCAAACTTCCGTCTGTGTTCTTCGGAATAAATCCTGCCATTGCACCTGATAGCCTCTTTCTTGGTCAGGAGGCTCTCTATCATTTCTTTGGTGAAGCCGATGGCAGCACACAATTTTTCCATTCTCAACATCTCCCTGAGCATCGGAAACCACTTGAAAGCCTTTTCAAGCAAGGTATTCAGCCGTGATATTTCCTTGTCTTTGGCTTCAAGTTCCTGATTGTGTATTCCTTGAAGATTGCGTATCTGCTTGCCGTGCTGTTCCTGCATACGTTGCATTTGGGCTTTCAAGTCATCAATGCCCTTGTCCCGTTTGGCAATTTCCTGACGCAATTCGTCATTGGATTGCTCCAGTTTCTTCATTTTCCCGCTGCCGAAAAGAGAACCCACTCCGCTTGCTATGACAGTGGCAGCATCGGTAGCCACGCTTTTGAGCTTGTCCGTGCGTATCTCCGATTTTACCTGTCTGAGTTCCTGTTCTGCAAGGTTTACCTGCTGTTCCTTATGCCGCTTTATGGCTTCTATGCGTTGCAGTTCGGCTTTCTGTTTCTCAATGATGAAATCGTTTCGTTCCAAATGTTCTTTGCCAGTAACATTTTTTGATTGCCCACGTTCCATCATTAGAATGTCTGATGCCAAAGTCTGCATTGCTGCCATATCCTCGTCATTGAGTTTGCGGCTCTTTCCTGTATCGTGGTTCATCCAGTCAAAAACAATATGGGCATGATAATTCGGCTTGAACCATTTTCCACCCACTTGGAAACTCTCCTTGTCTTCTGTGTCAGGCTTTCCACCCAGCCAATGCCCCTCATCCTTATGCAGGAATATTTGGAGTGGCGTGATGCCCCAGCGTCTTTGGCACTCCTCGCCAAATTTATGCACATCTGCCAGTGTGGTGTCAGGTCTGATGAGCAATACTCCCTCACGTATGGGGGAACATCCTGCCACCTTGATTATTTTACCATTCTTTCCTTTGCGTTCCCGCTCTTTTTCCTGCATGGCACGTCCGGTCTTTTCCTTGACCATCCGTTTGATATTGTCGTAGTGCGTTTGCAGTTCGAGAGTGCCGAAGTTCGGGTTTATCCATTGTTCGTTGTCGGCAGAAAGTTCGGACAC
>OFMJ01000166.1_pt1 | contig 75523 bp, 71 predicted proteins | sample 1541801 | NCBI WGS metagenome assembly OFMJ01 (sample SAMN04209234, study PRJEB22552) | human gut metagenome | biome: gut; material: feces | host: Homo sapiens | place: USA: Oklahoma
TGCCGCTTTTCCATGATAGTATTCAACGATTTTGGAAATCTGTACAGATCCAAAGAAGAGCCACAAAGCCCATTACAGAGCCGCCGTGATCTGATCGCCCATCTCGGTGCAGGAAACCAATTTGCAACCACTGCTCATAATATCGCCGGTGCGGTAACCCGCTTGGAGCACCTTCTTCACAGCCGCTTCAATCTCGTCCGCTTCCTTGTCGAGGTCAAAGGAGAAACGGAGCATCATAGCAGCGGAAAGAATGGTCGCGATCGGGTTCGCTTTGTTCTGGCCGGCAATATCCGGCGCGGAACCGCCGCTCGGCTCATAAAGGCCGAACTTGGTTTCATTTAAGCTGGCAGACGCGAGCATACCGATGGAACCGGTCACCATGCTGGCCTCGTCGGAAAGGATGTCACCGAACATGTTTTCAGTGAGGATGACGTCAAACTGTTTCGGGTCTTTGACCAGCTGCATGGCAGCATTGTCAACGAGCATATCAATGAGTTCAACGTCCGGATAATCCTTCGCGACCTCGTGCACGACCGCGCGCCAGAGGCGGGAAGAATCGAGCACGTTCGCTTTATCAATGCTGGTCACGCGTTTTCTGCGCTTTTTGGCGATTTCAAACGCTTTGATCGCGATTCTGCGAATCTCTTCTTCGGTGTAGATGAGGGTGTCCTTCGCAAAACGGACACCGTCCTTCTCGCCCTGTTCCCGCTCACCGAAATAAAGTCCGCCGGTGAGTTCACGCATAACGACCATGTCAAAGCCGTCGCCGATGATCTCATCGCGAAGCGGGCAGGCAGAACGCAGCTCGCTGTACAGAACAGCCGGACGAACGTTCGCGAACAGCCCCAGTCCTTTGCGGATGGAAAGCAGGCCTTTTTCCGGGCGAAGATGCCCCGGAAGGGCATCCCATTTCGGGCCACCGACCGAACCGAGCAGAACCGCGTCGCTCCGCTTCGCTGTTTCAAGCGCTTCGTCGGTAAGCGGAACGCCGGTGGCGTCAATGGAAGCGCCGCCCATCAAAATATCCGTATAATGGAAGGTATGTCCGTGCTTTTTGCAGACAGCGTCCAGCACCTTGAGCGCTTCCCCGACAATTTCCGGGCCGATTCCGTCGCCGCGGATCACGGTAATATTTTTTTCCATATTCCGTTCCTCCTTACTGTTTCAGCGAATTGAGCAGCCCGTTTTTGCTGATGATGTTTTTGATAAACTCCGGGAACGGATGCGCCTGATAGGTCTCGCCGCGGGTCACATTGGTGATCACGCCGGTGTCGAAATCCACGTCGACCTCATCGCCGTTCTGAATCTTTTCCGCCGCTTCCGGGCACTCAAGAATCGCAAGACCGATGTTGATGGCATTGCGGTAAAAAATGCGTGCGAACGTAGAAGCGATTACGCAGGAGATCCCGCTTGCTTTGATGGCGATCGGCGCGTGTTCACGGGAAGAACCGCAGCCGAAGTTTGCCTTGCCGACCATAATATCGCCGGGTTTTACCTTATTGACAAACTCCTTGTCAATGTCTTCCATACAGTGGGAAGCAAGTTCCTTGTGGTCGGATGTATTTAAATATCTTGCCGGGATGATAACGTCGGTGTCGATGTTATCGCCGTATTTATGTACGGTACCATGTGCGTTCATGGGTCATTCCTCCTTCTATTTCAAAAACATTACAGAACTTCGGAAACATCGGCGATCTTGCCAGCAATGGCAGACGCCGCGGCGATTGCCGGGCTGGCGAGGTAGACCTCACTGTCTACATGGCCCATGCGGCCGACAAAGTTCCGGTTAGTGGTCGCAACCGCGCGCTCGCCCGCTGCGAGGATGCCCATATAACCGCCGAGGCAGGGGCCGCAAGTCGGGGTGGAAACAGCGCAGCCGGCTTCCACGAAAATATCCATATAGCCGCGTTTGACGCATTCCATCCAAATTTTTTGGGTAGCCGGAATGACAATGCAGCGCACGTTTTTCGCAATCTTTTTGCCTTTGAGGATTTCTGCGGCAGTCGCCATATCCGACAGTCTACCGTTGGTGCAGGAACCGATCACGACCTGATCGATCTTCACATCGCCGACCTCATCGATCGGGCGCGCGTTTTCCGGCAGGTGCGGGAAAGAAACGGTGGATTTGATCTCAGACAGGTCGATGTCGATGACACGGGTATACTCGGCGTCCGGATCCGGCGCATACTCTTTGTACTCACGGTCAACGCGGCCTTTCATATATTCGCGGGTCACATCATCCACTTCAAAGATGCCGTTTTTCGCACCTGCTTCAATTGCCATGTTCGCCATGCAGAGACGGTCGTCCATCGTCAGGTTTTTGAGCCCCTCGCCGCCGAATTCCATCGACTGGTAAAGAGCGCCGTCCACACCGATCATGCCGATGATGTGCAAAATCACGTCTTTGCCGCTGACCCATTTGTTGAGCTTGCCTTTGAGGTTAAAACGGATGGCAGAAGGAACTTTAAACCACGCTTCACCAGTCGCCATACCCGCCGCCATATCGGTAGAACCAACACCGGTGGAGAATGCGCCCAGCGCGCCGTAGGTACAGGTGTGAGAATCCGCGCCGATGATGAGTTCGCCCGCGCAAACCAATCCTTTTTCCGGCAGGAGCGCGTGCTCAACGCCCATCTCACCTACATCGTAATAGTTTACAACGCCCATGGCGTTTGCGAATTCACGGCACTGTTTGCACTGTGTTGCCGCTTTAATGTCCTTATTCGGTACAAAGTGGTCCATGACCATGGAAACCTTGTTTTTGTCGAAAACATGGTCAAATCCTGCTTTGTTGAATTCGTTGATTGCCACCGGGGAGGTAATGTCGTTGCCGAGCACCATATCCAGCTTCGCATTAATCAACTGGCCGGCTTCCACTTTATCCAGGCCGGCATGAGCCGCCAGAATTTTCTGGCTCATTGTCATTCCCATTGTTCGTACACTCCTTTTTCGTTGTTTATACTGATTTTTTTGAATCCAGAAGCAATTTATATTCTACCGAGTCGACCACAGCATCCAAGCTGGCGCTGATTACGTCGGAGGAAACGGCAACCGTTGTCCAGGTGTTGTCCCCGTCGGTTGTTTCAATCAGAACGCGAACCTGCGCCGCCGTAGCGTCTTTTGGTTCAATCACACGAACACGGTAGTCGATGAGGCGAACACTTTCCAGCGCCGGGTAAAATTTCCCGACCGCCTTTCGCAAAGCGATATCCAGCGCGTGAACCGGACCATCGCCCTCGTCTGCCGTGATCTCAAACTGGTCGCCCACTTTGATCTTGATCATGGCATAATCCCGATTGTGAGCGCCTTCCTCACTCCGCTCACCAATGACCTTGAAATCGGTCACCTCAAAAAACGGCTTGAATTTATGCAAATGTTTGAGCGCAAGCAATTCCAGACTAGCAGTTGCTGCCTCGAACTGATATCCATTGTACTCCATTTCTTTGACCAATTCCACCAATTCGCCCGCTTCCGGGGAATTCTTTGAGACATCGTCTCCCAAAAGCTCCAGCTTAGACAGAAGCGCCGCCTTTCCGGAAACCTCGCTGAGCAGCACGTTCCGGCGGTTGCCTACCGTCTCCGGCGGAATGTGTTCAAACGAACGGGGGTTCTTGGTCACTCCGTCCACATGCATGCCGCCCTTGTGCGCAAACGCGCTTTTTCCCACGTAAGGCAAAGAATTCGGCAGGATCATGTTGGAAACATCCGCCACATAACGGGCGGTTTTGGTAAGAAGCGGGATGTTTTGTTCCGGAATGCAGGCATAACCCAGTTTACACTGAAGACTTGGTATAATGGCAGAGAGGTTTGCGTTGCCGCAGCGTTCCCCATAACCAATATAAGTGCCCTGCACCTGCTGCGCTCCGGCTTTTACCGCGGCAATGGAATTGGCCACCGCACAGCCAATGTCATTGTGGCAGTGGATGCCAACCGGTACGCCGACCTGTGCCACAACATCTTTCACGATCGCCGCGATCTCATCCGGAAAACAGCCGCCGTTGGTATCACACAGAACCAGACAGCATGCGCCGGCTTCCTCCGCCACATGAAGGGTAGAAAGCGCATATTCCCGGTTTTCTTTGTATCCGTCAAAAAAATGCTCTGCGTCAAAGAAGACTTCTTTTCCGCAGGATACCAAAAAGCGGATGGTATCCTTAATCATGTTCAGGTTTTCTTCCGGCGTTGTTTTAATAATCTCGGTCACATGCATGTCCCAGCTCTTACCAAATATCGCAACCGCGCCGGTTTGAGCGGTCAGAAGAGCCTGCACGTTTTTATCCTCTTCCACCGGGATGTTCCGGCGCCGGGTGGAACCGAACGCCACCAGCTTTGCATGCTCCAGTCTCAGTTCCTTTACCTGAGCGAAAAATTCCAAATCTTTCGGATTAGAGCCCGGATTACCGGCTTCTATGTAATCAATGCCCAATGCGTCCAGACTTCTTACAATGTTAAGCTTATCCTTCACCGTGAAGGTGATATTCTCCGCCTGCGCACCATCGCGCAGGGTCGAGTCAAAAATAGAGACCTTTTTCATTGTGTTCACCACCTTGTATTCCCTAAAACACTGTTTCTGTTACAGTCAGTCGATCTTCATTTCCAAAATCGGTTTATTGATGCTCGCTCCGGCGGGAACCATAGGAAGAACGTTAATGTCCTTATCAATGAGGCATTCCACCAGAACCGGACCATTGTGCGCAAGCGCTTCCCGAAGCACCGGCTCCACATCTTTGACCGTTTTAATCTGAAGCCCTTTCACGTGGTACGCTTCCGCAAGTTTCATATAATCGGTGTCACGGTCAAGGGTTGTCTGTGAAAAACGCGCCCCATAAAACAACCGCTGCCACTGCCGAACCATGCCGAGCACGTTGTTGTTAAACAGCAGCTCGATCATCGGAACATTAAATTTATATGCTGTGACAAGTTCATTGCAGTTCATTTGAAAGCTGCCGTCACCCGCAATGTTGACCACCTGTTTGTCCGGATTTGCGATCTGCGCGCCAAGTGCCGCGCCAAAGCCATAACCCATTGTGCCAAGGCCGCCGGATGAACAGAACTGCCGCGGATGGCGGAATTCATAAAACTGCGCCGCCCACATCTGGTGCTGGCCGACCTCGGTGGTAATGATGGCTTCCCTGTCGGTCAGCCGGCAAAGAGTCTTGATAACCAGTTCCGGAGTAACGCCGCCACTGGGCGAAGTCTGCTTGAGCGGATGCTCGGTTTTCCAGCCGGCGATTCGGTTCATCCATCCGGTATGATGCTGCGGCTCAAGCGCTTTGCACAAGTCAGCAAGAACCTCTTTGACATCCCCGATCAGCGCGTGGTCAGCATGGATGTTTTTGTTGATTTCAGCCGGGTCCACATCAATATGGATGATCTTCGCGTGCGGCGCAAACGATTTCACGTCGCAGATGACACGGTCACTAAACCGGGTGCCGCAGCCGATAAACAGGTCGCACTCGGTAATGGCTTTGGAAGAGGCGACTGTTCCGTGCATTCCCAGCATGCCGGTATACCGCCGGTCACAGCTGTCAAACCCGCTGAGCCCCATCAGAGAACAGGAAACAGGAGCGTCGCACAGCTGCGCAAAACGCGCCAGTTCTTCTGCCGCTCCGGCGGAAATCACGCCTCCGCCCGAATAAATCATCGGCCGTTCGCTTTTGCGAATGAGCTCTGCCGCGTGACGAATCTCTTCTTCTGAAAAAGAACAGGAAATCCCTTCCCTTCCGCCATAAGCCGCGCGAAGCGCTTCGCGGGAAGGGGTGATCTCTTTCGGATTGCAGGGAGTATATTCCGTTACCGCCGCCGTAATATCTTTTGGAACATCTACAAGCACAGGGCCTTTCCGCCCGGTGTTCGCAATGTAAAAAGCACTGCGGATGGTGTCCGCGAGCTTGGTGATATCTTTTACAATATAATTGTGTTTTGTGATTGGCATGGTGATGCCGGTGATGTCAACCTCCTGAAAGCTGTCCAGTCCAAGCAAATTGCAGGAAACGTTTCCGGTGATAGCAACCATCGGAATCGAATCCATGTACGCCGTCGCAATCCCAGTGACCAGATTGGTTGCCCCGGGGCCGGATGTTGCAATTACCACGCCGGTTTTCCCGGAAGAACGAGCATATCCGTCCGCTGCGTGTGCCGCACCCTGTTCATGCGCTGTAATAATGTGGCGTATTCGGTCACTGTACTGATATAATGTATCATAAATATTCAACACTGCGCCGCCGGGGTAGCCGAACACAGTATCGACGCCTTGTTCCAGCAGGCATTCAATGATGATTTCAGAGCCTGTACGTTTCATAATTCATCTGTCCTTTCCGTGAAAACGGCCAGATGCCGCCAAAGGTATCCTTTTTACCTTAACAGTTAAAAAGTTAGTGTAATTATACCATAAAATTCGGCCCAATTTCAGCTTTGAGAAAAATTTCGTGGTTTTTCATAAGAAACAGGCCAAAAAGTCAATCATCCTTTACACCAATTTACAAGGTTTTTGTTTGATTTTCCTCTCTTGTTTTTTCTCTTGACTTTCCAAAAAATAAGCGGTATGCTTTAACTGTTAAAATCGCTAAAGCGCAAAAGCACTGTACACTTTTAAAGGGGGAAGCTTCTTAGAATGAATATCGCTGTCATCGGATTAGGGCTGATTGGAGGCTCCTTCTGCAAAGCGATCAAGTCCTATACGAAACATGCTGTATTGGGGCTGGACGCTGACCCCAATGTACAAAAGGAAGCGCTCAATAGCGGCGCTATTGACCAAATTATTACAGAGAAACAGCTTCATCAGGCGGATCTTTCTATTCTTGCGCTTTACCCTGAAGCCTCCATCCAGTTTGTAGAGCAAAATCGCGCCGCTTTTCGCCCCGGAAGCATTGTGATGGATACATGCGGCATTAAACAAAAGGTCGTGGAGGCAATTGAGCCACTTTTCAGCGGCACCGGGGTTTCATATGTTGGCACCCACCCCATGGCAGGGCGGGAATTTTCCGGTTTTGATTACGCGCTGGCCGATCTCTATCAGGGAGCGAGTTTTATCATCACCCCAACCGAACAAACGGATAAAAGCGCCATTCAAACCGTTGCGGGCCTTGCAGAACATTTAGGGTTCGGCCGGATCGTTCACGCAACTCCGCAGGAACATGACCGGATCATTGCCTACACGTCCCAGCTCGCCCATGTGGTTTCCAGTGCATATGTGAAAAGTCCCACGCTGAAAGCAGAAAGCGGGTTCAGTGCGGGGAGCTTCAAAGACCTCACCCGTGTTGCCAAATTAAATCCGGAAATGTGGACTTCCCTGTTTCTGGATAACCGCACAGCGCTTCTTACTGAACTGGACGCCTTTCTCGATCATTTGCGCGAATACCGCACTGCCTTGGAAATACAGGACCGTCAAAAATTATTTGAACTGTTGGAAGACGGAAACGAACGGAAAATCTGGTCACTCAATCATTCCAAATAACATAAAAAAGGAGAACACATCATGGCAACCGATCTGCTCGTAAAACTCTACGATCTACCTGACCCTTCGCCAATTTACGAAAAAATGAAACAAAAGAATATTTCTCTCGTTCGCGCGATGGCGCTGGACCGCGAGAATCTACTTCAGTTTGTAAGGGAAGCCTTTCCATCTCAAAGCAAATTGTGGATTGGGGAATGCTGCGCGGCCTTTTCCAGCGTGCCTTCCCATTGTTTTATGGCCGTACACCAAGGAAAGATTATCGGCTTCGCCTGCACGGATGCAACTGCGAAGGGCTTTTTCGGTCCAACTGGTGTTTCGCCAGACTTTCAAGGTCTTGGAATTGGTACCGCCCTTCTTTACAAAGCGCTTTACGCCATGCGCGAGGAGGGCTACGGTTATGCAGCGATTGGCTGGGTGACTGATGCTCTGCCGTTTTACGAAAAAGCATTGAATGTTTTTCCAATTCCAGACTCTTTCCCGGGTGTTTACGACCAAATGGCAGGCCGGTGCTAAACAAAACATGACTGCTCATAAAGCAAAAAAGCCATGAACTTTTTCGTATGGAAAAGTTCATGGCTTTTTTGCTATCGTCAATCGCTCAAACCGGTCGATTCCATAACCGCTTCTTGGCAAAGGGCCTGCTGCGCCGCTTTATTTGTTTTACGTTCAAAAATCAAACGAAAGATAAGCCGCACCAGCGGGCCGCAGTAAAACATCTGCCAGCAAATTGCCATTGGAAAATTCAGCGCCCAGGTTTTGATCCAAGTTGCGAAGGTGAATTCTTTAAATAAAAGGGTAGCAATCGCACTCATACAAGGGCACATAATACAACAAATGCAGATAGAAATCGCATAAGTGATCACCTGCGGACGATCCGTTGGATGTACGACCGTAAATGCAAGCTTTTTTGCGAGCTTGCTAACTACAAAAAACTCAAGCACAAATGCGACCGGAATCATAATAGGCAACTCATACAACGCCAGAAGGAAAGACTCGTTTGTCAAACCTCCCGTGTTGAGTGCAATGTTATACACAACCATACCGTATACCATAAACGAAGCCATAATGATTGTGTAAATAACGTCTTGAAATTTGTTTTTTGGCATTAAACCCGAACTCCTTATTTGTTATTTATTTCAAAAAATATAGACGCATTATGCTGCGTCCATAATCAATTAATTTTATTATAGCATTTTGAAATTTTCGTCGTAATAGTGTAAACCTGCCAATCTTTTTCACCATTTCCAACGAAACATATGTTAAAGTTTCATGCCAAACATACGATTTATAAGCTTCGATTGCCGCATCAACATTCAAAATAAAATTTCATAAACGCGTTAAGATACAATAAGTGATTACTATTTTAACATAAAAAAACAGGAGACCAACGGTCTCCTGTTTTTTTATGAAACAATAAAGGCAAATTAACATTAACCTTTAACTGCACCCGCAGTCAAACCACCGACGATCTTATTGCTGAAGCAGCAGTATACGATGATGGTCGGGAGAATTGCAATAACGATTGCAGCAAACATCGGGGTGTAGTTTGTGGAGTACTGACCAACGAAGCTGGTAAGACCAACCGGAAGAGTTCTGATGGCTTTAGAGTTTGTGAAAATCAAACCAACAAGAAGTTCGTTCCAGGTACCATTGAAGGTAAACAGGCCGATGGTGAAGATACCAGCAGTGGAGATCGGCATAATAATTCTCCAGAATGCACGCCAAATGGAGCAACCATCAATAACAGCAGCTTCTTCCATTTCCTTCGGAATATTTCCAAAGAAACCGCGCATAATGTAGATGGACTGACCGAATGTAAAGACTACATAAGGTACAATCAACGACAGATAAGAGTTCAAGAATCCGATTGCGCTGAACATGGTGTACAGCGGAATCAAGGTCGCATGAATCGGAACCATCATACCGGTAAGGAAGAACGCCATTGCCGCGCCAGAAAGTTTCCATTTCATACGCGCCATACCATATGCGGCCATACAGTTGATCAAAATAGAAATAACCAATGTACAACCAACAACAATAACAGAGTTCAGGAAGTAGCCGCCAATACCGCCGCCTACCCAAGCTGTTACATAGTTGTCAAAGTTTAAAGGATTCGGCCATCCAAACGGATCCGTCATCAACGTTGTGTTGTTTTTGAAGGAAGCCAAGATAACCCAAAGGAGCGGTGCAACGTAAATAACCGCAAGAATAATCAAAATAATGTAAATGATTAATTTACTGACTTTAAATTTCTGTTTGTTTTTCTCGTAGCTAGCCAATTACAACACCTCCCCTTACATTTCGTAGTTTTCGACCTTGATAAGCTTGTTCAGAATGAATGTAAAGAGCAGACACAAGATTACCAGGACGACGGAAAGTGCACTACCATAGCTGTAGTTCCAGTTTTTGAACGCCTGCGTATACAGATGGCTGGCCAAAACTTCGGTCATATGAGAAGGACCACCTGCCGTCATGGTAAAGATCAGGTCGAAGAATTTCAGAGAACCAACACAGGAAAGAACTGTGCTGATCTTGATCATCGGACGAATCAAAGGAAGGGTTACATACCAGATACATTTAATTCTGGAAGCACCGTCAATATATGCCGCTTCGTACAACGTTTCCGGAATACCCTGAATAGCCGCCATGTAGAGCATCATGGTAGAGCCCATGTACTGCCACATTGCAACGAGGCCGATACACCAGAGCGGGAGCGGAAGCCAGCCGCCGGTTTCAACAAGCCACATATGGGTCCAGCTTTCAAGACCGATGGAAGTGAGGAGCTGGTTGAGAGCACCAACAGTCGGGTTGAAGATGAACATCCACAGAAGACCAACCGCAGCACTGGAAAGTACAACCGGCAAATAATAAATGTTTTTAAACAGATTTTTCAGTTTAATATTATTCGTAAGAATAATGGCGATCAGCAAGCCGAGAAGCTGCTGAGTGATCAATGAGAAAATAACAAAGAACAGTGTGTTTTTAAATGCAATCGGGAATGTTGTATCGACCGTGAACATATAGGTAAAGTTGTTAATACCATACCATTCCGGCGCAGCAATACCATTCCAACTAAAGAAGCTGAGTGCAAGACCATAAATCATCGGTCCGACCAATACAGCTAAAAACAATATAAACGCAGGACCAACGAAGATGAGTATCATCTTCTTGTCGCGAAGCATTCTCTCCATACTTACCTCCACATAACACCACAATTATCTCTTTTCTAATTGTTTGCTGAGATAAAGACTGTATTGTATTCTACCTTCTTAAAAACTTTAGAAAAAGGGATTAGGATAGGAATCCTAATCCCTTTCTGCTAAAGCCTAAGTTCAGTTGTGATAGCCGGAATTATTCCTGAGCGCTTTCGCAGTACGCCTGGAGATCAGACATAGCCTGTTCCGGAGTCTTAGTACCGGTGATAACGCCAGCGATAGCGTTGTTCCACTCAGTACCGAACGCGTTACCAAATGCCTCGTCAAAGAACATCATGGTCTGAACGCCTTCAGATTCCATCAGATCGGTTACATACTGCATCTCTTTCGGAGCAACAGATGCATCATAATCAACTTTGGTGATCGGAACTTTACCAGCGATTTCAGCGGTAGCTTTCTGGAGGTCATCACCGCTCATGTGTTTGAGGAACACGATGCACTCGTCATAGTGCTCACCATCAATACCCATAGCGATGTTATCGGTTTTACCCATCCATCTGTTCTGCTCGCCTTTACCACCCGCAACGGTCGGGAAGGAGAAGACGCCAACTTTATCAATGATCTTGGAACCTTCTTCATGGAATCCACCGATTGCCCAAGAACCCTGGACAAGCATGGAAGCCTCACCGCTCTTGAAGTAAGCGGTAGCCATATCGTTCGCATCGCCAACTGCAGAAGACTGAACATAACCAGCGTCAACATAGTCTTTCAGCAGGGTAGCAGCCTGAATGAAGCAATCCTGATTGAAGGTGTAACCTTCGTCACGGTTGGTGATCGCATTGATCGGATCCATACCGCCGATTCTCTGAGCAAGGTAAGAAGCGATCATGGTTACGCACCAAGCGTCTTTAACAGAAACAGTAAGCGGAGTGTAGCCTGCAGCTTTGATTTTTTCGCTAGCAGCAACGAGATCATCCCAAGTTTTGATATCAGCAGCAACAACGCCAGCTTCATCGAAGATCTCGGTGTTGTAGAACACGCAAGCAAATGCGAGGTTAAGCGGCATAGCATAGATACCGTCTTTGTACTCGGTGTTAACGAAAGCACCGTCTACAAAGGAATCATACCATTCCTGATCTGCTTCCAGATAAGGTTTCAGGTCAACGTACTTACCAGCTTCAGCATACTCCCAGAGTTTCTTACCAGGAGCCTGGTAAACGAGGTCAGGCATGTCATTTGCAGAAGCAAATGCATTGATCTTGGTCTCGTACTGATCGGAAGGATAAACTTCCATGTTAACTTTTACGCCGCTCTCGCTGCTGTTCTCGTTGAACGCATCGACTGCTTTGTAAAATTCTTCGACCATCAGGTCGGTGTTGGTTGCACGCTCAGCGTTGTAGGTAAGAGTAAGTTCAACAACTTCTTTACCGTCGCCGCTGTCGCCGCTGTCGCCGCTGCCGCCGCCGTTGTTACATGCTGTAAAAGCAGTTAACATCATAGCAGAAGCAGCTACGATAGCTAAAAGTTTTTTCGCTTTCATAATTTGCCTCCTTGGATAATTTTTTTGAGTAACTATCACAGTTTTTATTATAATCAGCTTGGCTAGTTGTGTAAATCAGATAAAATTAACCTAATGGTTTAAATTTATAACATCCGGGACATAAAAAAATCACCAAATACCCCAAAAAACGTTTCAAAAAATTCATATTTCTCATTCGTTTTTCACAAGCCGCCTGCATTTATGCCTAATTTTTCAGGTTTTCGGTTCGAATTTTTCGCTATTTCATGGTTTTTATTTTTAACCATTACATTAAAACGAACTATTATATATAGAAGCAACTTGATACAAAAGCCTTGCGAACCATACTTTTTTTACTCGTTTCAATCGACTTTGTTTATAATACACAAAAACCGGGCAGAGTCTCCTCTGCCCGGCAAAACTGCAGTACTTATAATTATTCTGCCTCTGATTCAGATCCTGCATCCATCTGAGTGGTTGCATAAGTCTGAAGGTCTTTGAACGCCTGCTCGGAAGTCTTGGTTCCAGCCATAATCGCATTCAAAGTATTGTTCCACTCGGTTCCAAGAGCATTGCCGAACCATTCATCAAAGAACATGAAACCACCGGTGGAGCTTTCCAGTTCTTTCGAAACGCTCTGAACCTCTGCCGGAGTTGCGCTCAGGTCAACTTCTACATCTGTGATCGGGATTTTACCCGCTTTCTGTGCAACGGATACAGACTGGAATTCATCTGCAGTCAGGTAACGCATCCATTCCAATACAGCTTCTTTATTTTCGCTGTCGCTGGACATGGAAACGTTATCGGTTTTAACCATCCACATATGGTCGTCGCCTTTGCCGCCTTCAACCTGCGGGAAAGTAAAGACGCCAACTTTACCAATAATTTCAGAACCTTCAGCGTTCAGCTGGCCGATAACCCAAGAACCCTGACAAAGCATTGCAGCCTGGCCGCTGGTGAAGTATGCGGTTGCCTGGTCAGCAGAGTCACCAAGGCTGGAGCTCTGGATATAACCTTTATCCAGCAGGTCTTTAGTCATTTCGCCGGCTTTAATAAAGCAATCCTGATCAAAGGTGTAACCTTCTTTGCGATCAGCGATCGCTTCCATCGGCTCGAGGCCGCCCATGCGCTGCGCAAGATACGCTGTAAACAGTGCGATGCACCATGCGCTGCTGGAAGAAGTAGCCATTGTAAGCGGAATTACGCCGGAATCTTTCAAAGACTGACAAGCAGCAAGGAAATCATCCCAGGTTTTAATGTCGCTCGCGTTTACGCCGGCATTTTCAAACAATTCAGTATTGTAGAATACGCAGCTCGCCGCATAGCTGATCGGGATTGCGTAAATCTCATCATCAAATGTAATCTGATCAAACGCACCATTGATGAAGCTGTCTTTCCATTCCTGATCCGCATCAAGATATTCATTCAACGACTGCAGTTTACCAGCGTTCGCATAATCGCGGCACTTCTGGCCCGGTTGCTGCATCATGGCATCCGGCATAGTGTTGGAGGCTGCCATTGCATTGATTTTTGTCATGTACGTATCACTGGTGTAAACTTCCAGAGTGATCTCAATGTTTTTGTCGTTTTCCTCATTGAACCGATCTACGGCGATCGCGACTTCCTGAATCATAACGTCATCAGTCGTGTTGGCGTCACCCCAGCTGGTAAATGAAATGTTTGTTTTTTCACCAGATGAGCCGGAGTCTCCGCTGTTGCTACAGCCGGCAAACACGGAAAACACCATGAGCGAAGAGAGTGCTAGAGCAATTGCTTTTTTGAATTTCACAGAATTTCCTCCTTTGCATCAATGTATAATTGTTATGATGTACGTATCATAATTCTATTGTATTGATTTTCAAACCACTGTAAATCGAAATTTTAAACCAACTAGTTTGCGTTATTGACATGTTGTGTATTTTTTTTAAAAAATGTTGCCTATTTTTTATATATATTGCAAACGAATTCACGAAATGATTGTAATTATTAATTAATTCGTTAAAAATAAAACAAAAAAAGAGAGGGAAGAATGTTCTTCCCTCTCTTTTTTATTCATCCCGGCCGGTATATTCAAAATAATCAAAGTCTGCATAATTATCGGACGCGGAACCATTGCTGCTGGTATACATGCCCATGCAGTTTCCGACAAATCCGCCGGCAACGTCAGTGGACAGAATGCGCGCATCCGCTCCGTCAAGCAGCAGCTGTTCCTTCGCCGCGGTCTCTCCGTAATAAAAACGCAGCTCCTGACCGTTCTGCTGAATATGCAGATACACACGCTCTGCCGCGAACGGCTTTTCAGCCAGTACGCTTTCTTCACCCGCCTCGCATTTTACTACGCGAACAACCGTACTGCCGTTCGTCATGCCGTATTCCAAACGATACTGATAGGTGTCGCTCTGAACAATCGCCATACCGGCAACTTCATTGTCACCCGCCGGTTTAAACTCAAGCGCGGTCCGCGCCGAAAAATCAATGTGCTGCTGGCGCAGGCAGACAAAAGAAGGTGCGCACGGATCGGTCAGTTTTTCCGGAATGGTATGAAGCCGCAGATAACCTTTCCGTTCGGTTACCGAAACAACGCCGTCCGCCACGTTGCGCAAAGTGAGCCATTTATCGTCCAGAACAGCATCATCAAAATGGTCACAGGCAGGTTTGTCCGGATAAATGGTTTCCGGCAGATTCGGCACCTTATGGTATTTTTCCACCAGACCGACGCCGCGGTTGACGATCAGCCAGCCGTTCTCCCACTCAACAGGCACTAAAAACGTTTCCCGGCCCAAGTTGCGGTAATATCCGCCATAGGTGCGGGAACCGAGCAGCACCATATACCACTGGCCGTCCGGTGTATCCACAAGGTCGCCGTGACCCACGTTGACAATCGGGTAATCCAGCCCGAGGTGCCGATGGGTGAGTACCGGGTTTGCGGGATTGCCCTCATACGGACCTGTAATCTCCTTGCTGCGCGCCATGGTCACCGAATGGTTGTGCTCCGTACCGCCTTCCGCAATCATCAGGTAATAATAACCATCCTTTTTATAAAGATGCGGACCTTCCGGCCAGACGGCGTTTTTCAAAGCGCCTTCCCACAATACGTGAACATCGCCCACAAGTTTTAATGTATCCAGATCAAATTCCTGCATCCAGATCTGATTGTCGCCGAAATAGCGGGAATCCTCTTTCTTCTGACGGGTACCGATGTAGTACGCCTTTCCGTCGTCATCAAAAAACAGGGAGGGGTCAATGTCCGGCGCCCCTTCGAAGAAGTGCGGCTCGCTCCACGGGCCGGCGGGATCTTTGGCGGTAACGACAAAGTTGCCGCCCGCGCCTACATTTGTTGTAATAAGGTAAAAGGTTCCGTTATGATAACGCAGGGTCGGCGCATAAATACCGCCGGAATGGTGCTGAGTGCCGAACTCCGCCTGCGAACGACGGTTGAGCACATTACCGATTTGCTCCCAGTGGACAAGATCGCGGCTGTGGAAGATCGGCACACCCGGAAAATAAACAAAGCTGGATGTGACCAGGTAAAAATCCTCACCCACGCGGCAGACGGACGGATCCGGATAAAAGCCGGGCAGGATGGGGTTTTGATACATTTTTTCTTTTGACAAGGAAATCCCTCCCATAAAAACAAAACATTTACTTGAATGATACCATTGAATCCCATGTCCGTCAATGCGGCCGGATTGTCTTTTTCAAAAAACGGGTGTAAAATATGGTTGTATTTTGTCAAAGGGAGGATGCTCGGATGGAATTTGTCACCCACACGCTGGAACCGGTGTACGACGAACGGTCGAAGATTTTAATTCTGGGCAGCATCCCATCCCCGAAATCCCGGCAGAATGGCTTTTACTACGGACACCCGCAAAACCGTTTCTGGCCGCTTCTCGCCAACCTGCTGCATGAGCCCTGCCCATCCTCCAACGAAGAGAAAAAAGCACTCGTGCTCCGCCACCGCATTGCTTTGTGGGATGTGCTGGCGAGCTGTGAAATCCGCGGCGCGGACGACACCAGCATCACCAAGCCGGTCGCCAACGACATTGCCGGTCTTCTCGCCCGCTGTCCGGTGCAAAAAATATTTACAACCGGCAAAAAAGCGACAGATTTATACAAAAAGTATTGCGAATCGACCGCTGGATTGCCCAGTATTTACCTGCCTTCCACCAGTCCAGCCAATCAGGGGCGGTTTCCCATGAGCCGTCTTGTGGAAGAATGGCAGCCGGTCATCGACGCATTACAAAAACCATAAAACCAGAAACAAAAAAGGAGGGACCTTATGCGCGAACCATTTACCACCTTGATCGTAAAACAGATGAACGTCACCTTTTGCAACCTTCAAATCGCTCTCTCCACCGCACGGCTGGAGGATGAATTTTCCGGTGTTCCTCTCTGGAGGATCTTCTGCCACATTCTCGCTGAATTGGACAGCCGTTTCACCGTTTCCGATGTAACAAAACGCATGCCCGGTTTTCTTCGAGCAGATATGTGCGACCTGTCTGTGCCCTATCAAGGAAAACCGCTTTCCAAAGATCAGCTGGTGGAATATTATTCGGATGTAAAAGCCCGTGTCTTCCTTTATCTAAACGAGCTTGACGATGACAAGCTGCTGCAGCGGCCGATTCTTCACGCGCCGACAAGACTGGAAGAAATTCTCCGGGAGCAGCAGACCCTCAGCTGCCAGATTGGGCGGATCAACGCATTCACCGAACTGAGCCTTCATAAAAAGCCGGTATTTATTGAACGGGAAGAGGATTACCCCACCGACCACAACTTTTTTGAAACGCTCTGACGGCATGGAGCAGATATAACAGCAAAAATCGTGCCTGAAACGCGAACGATAAAAATAAAACTCCGGAAGCCATGCCGCTTCCGGAGTTTTTGCTTTATAAAGGAATGAATATCCCCCGCCGGGGAGCGAAACGCATTTTCGCGTTTTGTCCACACACACAGCCACTCCCCCTTGCCTGTTCACATTAAAATGGCTTTAAACTGGTTAACTCCCGGTAACGCCGGGGAGAAACCTGATAACGGGACTTAAACACCCGGGAAAAATAGGACGGGTCAGAAAAACCGCAGAGCGCGGCAATGTTTGAAACCGGCGCGTCAGTATACGCAAGTTCATGCAGCGCGCGGGACATCCGCAATTCGGTCAGATGTTCCAGCGGGGTCTCCCGGCAGTAACGGCGAAACAGCCGCTCCAGATGACGCGGAGAGACCGAAAGGGATTCCGCCAGCCCTGCGAGGGTGATGTCCGCAGACAGATTCTTTTCCATGTAATGGTACGCCGCGGCAATCAGACCGAGATTCTGCGAAACGGTTGATTCGGTCTGCTCGTATTTGGTGGACAGAAAAGCAACTACAGTTTGAAAGAGAAGCTTTACAACCGCTTCGTATCCATCTGCCCGCTGTTCCGCCTGACGGATGACCGCCTGCGCCATACTGACAACGAACTCCACATCCGGTACGCCCAGTTTCAGCATACCTACCGTATTTCCCTTTTCACGCAGACGCGGAGCCATGACAAACAACGGCGCAAAGCCGGGCAGCTGCCAGAGTTCCTCCCGGTCAAATAACAGATTTTTTTCGCTGAAGCTGAAATTGATGATGCGCAGATCGTTCACCCGCTCAAAACCATGTACCTGATCTCCGCCGATGACGAACACATCTCCCGCGGTGATCTCAAACGCCTGATCTCCCACAACATGCTCCGCTGTACCGCCCAACACCACGACCACCTCTGAAAAGGTGTGTGAGTGTCTGGAAAAGTCTTCGGAAAGCTCTACAAATTGTACTTTTAACTGGTAGAAGGACATATCTTCCAGAAAATCGTCCTCAAAGCGGTGTACCATGTCGCAATTCTCCTATTTTTCGTCTGAAAAATCAATGTATTTTTAAGCTGATTTCGTTATAATCATACCATCAAAGCCAGTTCAAACGCAACAGGGAGGGAATATCATGTATTACAAAAACGACTGGGAGCAGGCCAAAAAAAGAATGGAAGCGTTCTGGAACCTGGAAATGGCCGACCGCTGCTGTGTAGCGGCCACAGGCTTAAAAAACGGAAAACGCTATAAGGCGTTCCCTTTTCCCGAAAAACCGGAAGACCGTGTCCGCTACTGGACCGATCCGGAGTGGATCATCGAGCGGAGCAGGGACCAGTTTGAAAACACCTGGTACGGAGGTGAAGCCTTCCCACAAATCTTTTTAAACCTCGGCCCTTCCGGATTGGCAGGGTATTTTAACGGGATTAAAACAGGTTACGAGCCCACCTCCATCTGGTTTTTCCCAAGCGATGAGGTTTCCATGGAAGATCCGGAAACGCTCATCTTTAACAAACAAAGTTTTCTTTACCAAAAAACGCTGGAACTCACCCGTGCGTTCTGTGAGGACAGCAAAGGCGACTATTTTGTTTCCATGCCGGATATTTCCGGCAACCTTGACACACTCGCTCACCTCATTGGCAGCGACAACCTGCTCATGCAGTTTATCATGGACCCGGACTGGGTGCACGCCGGCCTTGCCAAAACGCTGGAGGCGTGGAAAACCACCACCGACGAGTGCTACGATCTCTTCCGGGAAAACAACGACGGCGGTTCAACCATCGGCTGGCTGGGCATCTGGGGGCCAGGGAAATTCTCACAGATGCAATGTGACCTTTCGGTCATGATCTCCCACGCCATGTTCGAAGAATTCGCCCTGCCGGAAATCAAGGCGCAGGCGGCGCATCTTGACAAAGCGCTCTACCACTTTGATGGAATCGAACAGTGCGCTCACCTGGATTCGCTTCTGGCAATTGACGACCTGGATGTCATCCAGTGGACCTGCGTAGACGGTCAGCCCTCCCCGCTGGAGTTTTTGCCGGAGCTGAAAAAGATTCAACAAGCGGGCAAGCGGCTGTTGATTCACCAAAATGATATTAAAATCTTTGAAGGGCTGCTCAAAGAACTTTCCTCCAAAGGGCTTTACCTGTACGGCATGTTTGAAACCGAGGACGAGGCAAGAGAACTGGTCCGTTTGGCCGAACGGTATTCCCACGAATAATCCAGCACACCAATATCAAACCGTCCGCAAACAACGCGGGCGGTTTTCGTTTTTCGCAGGATATTTGTAAAAGGCATTCCCCACCAAAGCACGCATTCTGCTGAAAATCTTTTCGCAGGCAACAGCCTGTATAGCCCAACTTTCAAAAAACAGCCGGACAGAACAACAACCGCTTACGGTTTTAACAAGCGACGCTGCTTTTCCCATCAATAAAAAACATAAAAATAAGCACTTTTCTGCTTTCGGCCGGTTGCCTGCTGTTATATCCGTTCACAACCTCTTTGCCGCTCAGGCAGTACTTGACGCGCCGCACCGCCTGGGCGTATAGTAAAGAGGTAATGAGCATTCAAACACAGCAAACATCCTAAAACAAAAGGAGCGAAACTATGAGCTACATTCCAAACCAAAACGACCTTCCGCAAATTTTAACCTGCAGCGACGGTCGTGCAGTCACTTCTGTAACCGAATGGGAAACCATCCGCCGCGGCGAGATATACGACCTGTTCGCCGACAATGTTTACGGGCGGATGCCGGACATTGAAACGAATGTTTCCCATACACTTGAACGGTCGGAAACCGCCGAAGCGGTGGAATACCACACTGTAATCACCACACGCACCGTGTTTGGCTCCCACCAATTTAACGGCTACATCTCTGTTCCGAAAGGTAAAACCGGCTGCCCGGTCTTTCTTCTCATCCAATTTCCTTACCAGGAAACCCACCTGTTCAAAGAAAAGCTGTTAAGTCAGGGGTATGCGCTGGCTCGGTTTTATTACACTGAGATTTGCACGGATGATAACAACAACTTTTCTACCGGCCTGCACGCTGTGGTCAAAGAACCGGACGGGGTGCGCAAAGGTAACACCTGGGGCGCTGTGGCAAGCTGGGCATGGGCCGCGTCCCGCCTGATGGATGTCGTCGAAACCATTCCGGAAATCGACTCTTCCCGCGCGGCGATCGTGGGGCATTCCCGCACCGGTAAGGCCGCCCTCTGGTGCGGCGCTTCCGACAAACGCTTTGGGCTGGTGTGCAGCAATGAATCCGGCTGCGGCGGCACCGCCATCACCCGCGGTAAGGTGGGCGAACATGTCAAAGACATCTGCAAAGGATTCCCCTGCTGGTTCTGTTCAACCTATTCCTCCTTCGGCGGAAACGAGGAAGCGATGCCGTTTGACCAGCATATGCTGCTTTCACTCATTGCCCCGCGCAATCTGTATGTAACCAGCGCGGTGGACGACAGCTGGTCCGGCCCGGAAGCGGAATTTCTTTCGGCAAAATACGCGGGTGATATCTACCGTTTGTACGGAAAACAGCCGCTCTCTTTGGAAAAGTATCCCATCGTGGGAACGGTTGACCAAAGCGGCGACATCGCTTACCATCTGCGAAAAGGCGCGCACAGCCTTTCCACCTACGACTGGGACGAATTCATCCGTTATGCGAACCGTGTGTTGGGCTGATGGTTGACAAAACTGCTTTTTTCTGTTATGATGATTACACGCTTTAAAGCGATAAAGTACGGAGTGATTTTATGAAACTGGTATTTGCGTCTGCACGATATTATTGGAGCAACCTGGCCCTTTTGGAACCGGGATGTTTGTCGTGCGCCGTTTTACCTGTTTCGTAATCGATTCAGGAAAACAAAAAGCCGACAGCCGTTACCCGGCTGTCGGCTTTTTTATTTATCCGTTCAACAAAAGCGAATCATTCATACAACTGCAAAAGGAGAATGCACTATGATTGTTATTTTAAAACCAAACGCACCTAAACCCCAGGTTGAAACACTGCTTGAACAGTTAAAAAAACAGGGGCTGGGCATCCATTTCAGCGAAGGGGAACACACCACTCTGTTCGGGCTGGTAGGCGACACCTCAAAAGTTGACGCCGAAGCACTGGAAGCAAATCCACTGGTCGAACAGGTCAAACGGGTCTCAGAACCCTACAAGCTGGTAAACCGAAAATTTCATCCGCAGGACAGTGTAATTCCAATCGGGAACACCAAAATCGGCGGACCGCGCTTCACAGTCATTGCAGGGCCCTGTTCGGTGGAAACGCCGGAACAGATCATTGAAACAGCAAAGCGGATGAAAGCGGCGGGCGCTACCCTGCTGCGGGGCGGCGCGTTTAAGCCAAGAACCTCTCCTTACGCGTTCCGCGGACTCAAGGCGGAGGGAATCGAGCTGCTGCTGGAAGCGAAAAAAGAAACCGGCCTGCCCATCGTCACCGAACTGACCAGCTTGCAGTACATCGACCTGTTTAACGAGGTGGATGTTATTCAGGTCGGCGCACGAAACATGCAGAACTTTGATATGCTGTGTGAACTGGGGCACTGCGACAAACCCATTCTGCTCAAACGCGGACTCTCCAGCACCATGGAAGAACTGCTGATGAGCGCGGAATACATTGTTTCAAACGGAAACCCCAATGTAATCCTGTGCGAACGCGGCATCCGCACCTTTGAGACCGCGACCCGCAACACGCTGGATATTTCCGCCATCCCCCTGCTCAAGCAGAAAAGCCACCTTCCTGTACTGGTTGACCCAAGCCACGCCAGCGGCATTGCGGCGCTTGTTCCAACACTCGCCAAAACAGCAGTCGTGGCGGGTGCAGACGGGCTGATGGTGGAAGTGCATCCCCACCCGGAGGCCGCCCTCTGCGACGGGGCACAGTCCATCACACCGGACACATTTGACCAGGTCATGGAGGATGTACGAGCGCTTTGCCGGTTCGAGGGACGGGAAATATAGCATTGCTTGTAAACGCCCGAAAAACATGCGGCGTGACGTGACGCTTGAAGCCACAGTCTCCGTCTTAGCCAGCGAGATGTATAACCCATGAAAAACCTGATGTAGGCGGTACCTAAAGACACACAAGCTGTTATTCGACTGGTTTCAGCTGCCCTGTCACCTTTATAAAATGAAATAACTCATTAAAACAACTCAAAAATCGCCTTCGCTCTCACCCGTTTGGTTTGATGTTTAAACATGGGAATCCCTTTCCGCAACGAAATGTTCCCATAACAGCGCAAAAATGCCCCCGCGCCAAATGCACGGGGGCATTTAATTATATTTCGCTTATTGAATCGCTCAGCAGTTGCAGCAGACGATGCCGCGTTCCGCATCCAGCGTGACGACGGCGCCGGTTTTGAGCAGGCTGGTGGCATTGGCCACGCCGACAAGCACCGGCAGATCCATCGCCAATCCGGCAATTGCCGCATGTGAATTGGACCCCGGCGTTTCGGTGATGATGCCGGAACTGCGTTTGATGATATCAAACAGCGCGTTGGAGGTCTGCGGGATAACCAGAATATCTCCGTCTTTAAAGTTCTTCGCGGCTTCTTCCGGAGTTTTGCAGACACAAAGCCGCGCGCAGCAGCTTTTACCCGTAATGCCGGTGCCGGTCGCCAGAACATGCCCGACGACATGGACTTTCATCAAGTTTGTAGTGCCTGAAATTCCAAGCGGTACCCCTGCCGTGATGACGACCAGGTCGCCGTCACTGATGATACCGGTCTTCTCCGCCGCGTCCACCGCATGGTCGAACAACTCGTCCGTGTCATTTTCTTCCGGGATAAGCAGAGGTGTAACACCCCAGGAAAGGTTCATCTGACGGCAGACGTGCGGGCTGGTGGTACAGCCGATGATCGGCGCCTGCGGACGGTATTTGGAGATCATGCGGGCGGTTTTGCCGGATTTGGTTACCGTGACGACCGCCGCCGCACCAAGGTCATGCGCCGTGGTACAGGTCGCATGGGAAATGGCGTTGGTCACGTCAGGAGCCTCTTCATACCCGCGCATTTTAAAGCGTTTTTCGTAGTCGATATCCTGCTCCGCGCGAATGGCGATGCGCACCATGGTTTTGAGCGCCTCAACCGGGTAGAGTCCTGCCGCCGTTTCACCCGAAAGCATGATCGCGCTTGTTCCGTCGTAAATGGCGTTTGCAACGTCGGTAGACTCCGCACGGGTCGGGCGGGGATTCTTCATCATGGAATCCAGCATCTGGGTGGCGGTGATGACCTGCTTCCCGGCGGTATACGCCTTTTTGATCATCATCTTCTGAAGGACCGGAACATCCTCCAGCGGGATCTCAACGCCCATATCGCCGCGGGCGACCATCACGCCGTCCGCCACACGCAGAATAGCGTCCAGATTATCGACCCCTTCGGTGTTCTCGATCTTCGCGATGATATTGATCCGGTCGCAGTGATGCTCATCTAAAATTTTGCGGATTTCCAGAATATCATCCGCCGAACGGGTAAAGGAAGCGGCGATGAAATCAAACCCGTTTTCAATACCGAATACAATATCGTCATAGTCTTTTTCGCTGATGTATGGCATGGAAAGTTTTACACCCGGTACATTGACCCCTTTCCGGTTGGAAACACGCCCGCCGTTTAAAACACGGCAGACAATGTCGGTATCAGTCACACTGACCACCGACATGGCGATCAATCCGTCATCCAGCAGGATGGTCGCTCCGGGAGTTACATCACCCGGAAGGTCCTTGTAGGAAATCGAACAGGTTTTCTCATTGCCTTCAATCTCGTTGGTGGTGAGGGTAAAGATCTGCCCTTCGGCAAGCTGGACCGCACCATCTTTGAAGGTGCCGATGCGGATCTCAGGGCCCTTTGTATCCAGCAGAGTGGCGACCGGAAGATGCAGTTCCTCCCTCAGCCGTTTCACACGGTTGAGGTTCTTTTTGTGGTACTCATGATCGGCGTGAGAAAAGTTGAAACGCGCAGCGTTCATCCCTTCCAGCATTAACTCTTTGAGTACGTTGTCGTCATCCGTTGACGGGCCGAGCGTGCAAATAATCTTTGTCTTTCTTACCATACATTATCCCTCCAAAACCTGGCTTAACTGGTTTTTTTGTTTCCGTCTTTCTTTCGGTTTGTTACCCAAAGCATAATCTGCGTAACAATGTAGATGACAATGATTACGACGAAAATGGAGAGTATGCCCATCCACATTAAATTGAGCGAGGCCATTACAGCATTCATATCAAACATTTATAACGTCCTCCTTAGTGAATCATACCCGGTACAATACCGAGGATAACGCCGCCCGCAACGACCGAAGCGATCTGCCCCGAAACGTTTGCGCCGACTGCGTGCATTAACAGATGGTTGGTCGGATCCGCTTCCAGTCCCAGTTTCTGAATGACACGGGAAGACATGGGGAACGCCGAAATACCGGCCGCGCCGACCATCGGGTTGACCTTGTTTTTGCAGAAGATGTTGAGGATCTTCGCAAAAATAACACCCGCAAATGTATCAAACACAAATGCGACCAGACCAAGTACCATGATGAAAAGGGTCTGAACATTGACGAAGTTTTCCGCTTTCATGCTGGCGGCAATGGTGATGCCGAGAACCAACGTAATGAGGTTCGCAAGCTGGTTCTGCGCTGTTTCTGACATGGCGCGGAGCACACCGCATTCACGAATGAGGTTGCCGAACATAAGGAAGCCTACCAGAGCAAGAGAAGACGGCGCAACCAAACCGGCGATCAGCGAAACGATGATTGGGAACAGGATGCGGGTCATTCTGGAAACGCCCTGCGGATTGTAAGGCATTTTGATGGCACGTTCTTTCTTGGTTGTAACAAGTTTAATAGCAAGCGGCTGGATGATCGGAACCAATGCCATATAGGAATAAGCCGCAACCGCAATCGCGCCGATGTAATCGCTCTTAAGTACCTGAGAAACCAGGATGGACGTCGGGCCGTCCGCCGCCCCGATGATACCGATGGACGCCGCGTTGCTCAGGTCAAAGCCGAGCAAAGTCGCCCCTGTGATGGTGAAGAAAATACCAAACTGTGCCGCCGCGCCGAACAGCAAAAGCTTCGGATTCGCGAGCAGCGGACCAAAGTCGATCATAGCGCCGATACCGATAAACAACAGAATCGGCAGCGCTTCAGACGCTTCAATACCAATGTCGAACATCCAGTCAATAATCCCCCGCACCGGGCCGATGCCTTCCATGGTCTGGTCGATGACACCCGAAAACGGGATATTGACCAGAATCGCGCCAAATCCCATGGGAAGAAGCAGCGCGGGTTCCAACTGCTTTTTGATCGCGAGAAAAATTAACAATCCGCCTATGACGAACATAACCCAGTTTCTCCAACTATCCGGAGTAAACAATGCGGCAATGCCCTCAACTAAAAACTCCATTCTTTGATTCTCCTTGTTTTTATGATTCGGTTTGGTTCGATCAGGTTGTTAAAAAAGAAAGAAGTTCTTCTTACATCAGCGACTCTCCTTGCATTCAGTTTTTATCAATCCCGTTTGTTACAGGAATCAACCTTTTTCCGCCGCCGCAGGATGAAACGGATCACCAGCACGGCAACCACCACCAGAACGATGGGAATAAGGATCATTTTATATTGTTCGTAATATTCTGTCGCAAGCTCCCAGTTTTCCGCCAGAAGAAAGCCCAGCGCCAACAACACGCTGTTCCAGACCGCCACGCCGATGGCCGTTGACAGAAGGTACGACCAGATGTTCTGGCGTGAGATGCCCGCGATAAAAGAAATATAGGTGCGGCACAGAGGGATCACCCGCCCTACGCCGCTGGCAAACGAAGCGTACTGCACGTATTTTTTTCGGGAGGCGTCCAGCCCTTTCTGCATTTTGGGGAACCGGCGCCCGATTTTTTCCACCAGCGGGTATCCCCCGAAATAGCCGATGATATAGCAGGCGAGCGCGCCCAGCACACCGGCAATGGTGCTCAGCAGCAGAATCTCCCAATACGTCCAGCCGCTTTGTGACGCGACCGCGCCGGAAAACGGCAGCACGATCTCGCTCGGAAGCGGAAAGCATGCGTACTCCAGTAATATTAACACAAACACCCCAATAAGTCCATAATCGCGGACGGCATCCATTACAAACTCCATATAAAATCCTCCGGGAAAGCTGTTTTTTACTAGTTTATGAGGCTTTATCTGCTCTCATTCCCGGAGGGTATGAATCAAGTCTTTGATGACTTCTCCGGCGATCATCAACCCGGCGGCGGAAGGAACAAATGAAACACTGCCCGGCGTCTGCCGCTTTCCGGAGATCTCTTCGGAAGGGGCAGGCGTTAAGGGTGGCTCGTCAGAATACAGCACCTTCAGGTGACTGACGCCGCGCGCCTTCAGTTCCCGGCGCATAACGCGCGCAAGCGGGCAAACGGAAGTTTTGTAGACATCTGTGATGCGGAACCGGAACGGATCGAGCTTGTTGCCTGTGCCCATACAGCTGATGAGCGGCACGCCGGTCTGTTCAGCCGTCACCGCAAGGGCGATCTTGGCCGAAACGGTGTCGATGGCATCCACAATGTAATCATACCCGGAAAGCTCAAACCGGCCGACGTTATCCGGCAGCAGGAAGGAATCGAGCGCGGTGATGTTCAAGTCGGGATTGATGTTCAGCGCACGGCGGCGGAACACCTCCACCTTTTTCATGCCGAGGGTGCTGTGCAGCGCAATGATCTGCCGGTTGAGATTGGTCAACCCCACCGTGTCGTGATCCACCACCGTGATCGAACCAACGCCGCCGCGCACAAGCGCTTCTCCGGCAAAACCGCCCACGCCGCCTACGCCGAACAGGATCACCCTGCACTGCTTCAACCGTTCCATGGCCGCCCTGCCCAACAGCAGTTCCGTTCGGGAATTCTGATTCAGACCGCTCGCTCCTTCCTGTTTTAAGTGGTTGATTGCGAAAAATATCCGCCATTATTCTTTATTATAGCAAGCAGCCGATTTCCGGTAAAGAGTTTTCCGAAATTTAACTTTGATTTTACATTTGCCTGTGTTAGGATAAAGGTAACATATTTTAAAGCAGGTGCGATCATGGAAATCATACAAAACGAACACATTTACGAACAGGAAGACTTTTCCGGACTGGACCTGACCGACGAAGAACTTTGCAAAGTCCGCTTCAAAAAATGCAGTTTCAAAGGCACACGGCTCAGCGGGATGCATGCCGCCGGGTGCGTGTTTGAAGAATGCGATTTTTCATTTGCCCGGTTAAACGACTGCTTTCTGGAAGGCGGCGGATTTCTCAACTGCACCTTTCAGGGGGCGAGCTTATTTGCCGCCGAGCTTTCCGGCTGCAAATGCACCGGGAGCAGTTTCTGCGGAGCGGATTTAACCGCTCTTACCCTTTCCGGAGGGGATTACTCATTTACCAACTTTAACGGGAGCGATCTGCACGGCTGGGATCTGCACGGCATTAAGCTGGAACACGCATTCCTGCAAAACTGCGATCTGAGCAAAGCGGATTTTCGCAAGAGCGATTTGAGCTATGCCGTGCTGTCCGGTTCCAATCTGGAAAAAGCGGACCTGCGCGGCGCGGAGATGAAAGGGATCGATTTTCGCTCCCTGCGGCTCAAGAACACCCGGATCGACCCGGTGCAGGCCATTCAGGTGGCGGAGTCATTCGGATGCACCTGCCGTTGAGCACGCAACCCGTTGTAAAAAAGGAGGACGAGCGTTTGACCGCCGCACAGTATCAACATCTTTCAAACTGGTTTCAAAAAAGGCCGAAGCTGCTGCGGCTGCTTACCTTCTGCTGCAAACGGCTTCCGCTGGCGTTGTATGCCGGCTATCCCGTGCTTTTACTTTTGCTGCTTTTTATGTGGGACCCGCGTTTCTGGCGGGTGCTGTACGCCCCTGCCGCCGCGTTCCTGCTCATCACCCTGCTGCGCAGGGTAATCAACGCGAAGCGCCCGTATGAACAGCCGGGCTTTGTCCCGCTCATTTCAAAAGACACACGCGGCAAATCCTTTCCGAGCCGGCATGCAGGCTCCGCCGCCGCCATCACCGCCGCGTTCTGGTACATCCACCCGGTAGCGGGCGTTGTCTGCGCGGTGATTTCGCTCATCCTGTGTGCCGCGCGCCCTCTTGCCGGCGTTCATTTTGTGCGGGATGTTGTTTTCGGCGTTCTCATTGGGCTTGCAGTAAGTGTTCCGCTTTTGCTGTTCCCGCCGCTGTAAACACTGCATTCAACCCCAAAACGGGTGGTACAAGAAAGCATTTAAAAAGGACCGGCATGGTTTAAAACATACCGGCCTTTTTTGCTTTTAGAACTGAACACGGTTTTTGGCCATAATCAACGGAAAAAGACAGCACCATCCCGCTTTGCCCATAACCCGATTGATTCGGAACCGCATCATTTACGAAGTCGTTTTTCGTTTGTATGGCGAAGCATGTATTTTTCATGCTGTAATTGAATTGTTCACACTTTTGAGTATAATAAAACCAGTAAGCAAATGGAAAATTTGAATTTTGCGCAGGTGTTGATTTATGAAATGCCCTTATTGTAACACAGAGATGATACATGGCTACCTAAATTGCGGAATGGTTTTATGGAGCGACAAAAAACACAAAATAAGCCTTGTTGTTGATGATACGGAACGGTATGCATTGCAGCTCGGAATAAATGCGCTTTCCCCTCATCACGTCGAAAGCGACTGCTGCCCGAAGTGCAAACGAATCATCATTGACAGCAGCAATTACAAAAACAATCTATAACAACAGCTGTTCCTATTTATCAGGCAGCAACCGGGCGGGCAACAAACAGGTTACCCGCTTTTTCAATGTAAGCCACACTGTTCTGCCGCTTACCTTTTTCAGTCCACAGTTTGGCTGAAAAGCAAAAAACGTAAATCTTACTGGTTTTCATACCTTTTTTCAGATGCCCGAAAAGCTGATACAGATATCTTATATCTTAATTCGTCTGCCCACGGCGGTTGTAGAGAAACATGACGACCGACACTCCGCAGATGACGACATAACCCGCAAAGCTCAGCAGGTCCGGAACCTGTCCGAACAGGAAAAAGCCCATCAGCGCCGCGAAAATGACCTGGGTGTAATCGAACACCGAGATTTCACGCGCCGGGGCGAACGAGTACGCCGCCGTGACCGAAAACTGACCGCCTGCCGCCGCAAGGCCGGCGAGCAGAAGAAAGCACAGCTGTTCCAGCGACATGGGATGAAAATCAAACAGCAAAAACGGGAGCATGCTCAGGCAGGAAAACGCAGAAAAGAAAAAGACAACGAACGTGCCCCGTTCCCCATGCAGGGTGAGGTAACGCACTGCCGTATAAGCCACCCCTGCGCCCAGAGCGCCTATGACGCCTGCCAGTGCGGGAACAATGTCTGAAAACGCGGCGCCGCCCGGCTTTACGATGAGCAACACGCCGCAGAATGCCGCAAGTACAGCGAACAGCTGGAACGGGCGGATCCGCTCTTTGAGCAGGAACACCGAAGCAAACACCGCAAAAAAGGGCGCCAGCTTGCCCAGCATGGAAGCGTCGGACAGCAGCAGGTGATCCACTGCATAATAATTGCCCAGAATACCGATGGTGCCGCAGGCCGAGCGCAGCAGGAAAAATTTAAGATTCTCCCGCTTAAAGTGAAATCCATCCCCCGAGCGCAGCAGCAGCACCAGCGCGAACGCGACTGCGACCAGGTTGCGGAAAAAGCTCTTCTGCGGGGACGGCAGATCGCCGGAAAGCCGGACGAAGGTGTTCATCAGCGCAAAGCAGAAGGCGGAGGAAAGGATGCAAAGCACCCCTTTTGTTTTTGTACGATCCATTGAAAAAAGACTCCTGTGTGATTTCATTTGCCGGAAAAGCCGCTCCACAAACAAAAAACCGGAGCCGCACAGGCCCCGGTCTTCTGGGGGTTAAGCATAGACGATTTTGCCCTTGTTCTCCCGGTCGGAAGGAAGCGGATTTGCCGCGTAGCCGAGCGCCGCGCAGCCGCAGACCTGATGATCCGCCGGAACGCCGAACTCGGTGAGCACTGCACGCAGATCCGGGTCGGAATAGGTGTCGGTCAGCTGGTTGATCCAAACCGAATCCACCCCGAGGGAATGCGCCGCAAGGAAGATGTTTTCCAGCGCGCAGGAACAGTCTGCCATTGCGTGAGAATAGCTTTCCGGCGCGGAGACGATGACCAGTGTCGGCGCACCGTAAAAGCGATGATAAGACGGATTTCCAAGCGCCTTTGCCACGGCTTTCTGCAGCTTCGTCAGCTTCTCCTCCCCCTGAACAACAGTAAACTGCCAGTTCTGGGTGTTGTTGGCGCTGGGTGCATATAAGCCCGCGGTAAGAATAGCTTCCAAATCCTGTTTCGCGACCTGCTCGTCTTTGTACGCGCGGGCGCTTCTTCTGGTTTTGATGGTTTCAAGTATCTGGCTCATTGCGATCCTCCTTCAAAAGATTCTGCTTTCAGCATAGCACGGGACTCATCAAAAATCAAGCGGGCGCCTTTTTCACGATATGGCGCTGTTACGGCGATGTGGTATAATAAAAACAAAAGGTTCGGTATTTTTTTCAGCTTGCCGGTTCCCATGCACAAACAGGGAGGTGCATTTTTATGAACCAGATTGACACACTTCAATCCATGATCGACTCCGCCAAACGGATCGTCTTTTTCGGCGGCGCCGGTGTTTCCAAAGAAAGCGGCATTCCGGATTTTCGCAGTCCGGACGGGCTCTATCACCAAAAATACCGTTTCCCGCCCGAACAGATGCTCAGCCGCAGCTTTTTTGACGCATACCCGGAAGAGTTTTTCCGGTTTTACCGGGAAAAGATGCTCTACCCAAACGCACAGCCAAACCCCGCGCACCGCAAACTGGCCGAGCTGGAGCACGCGGGCAAACTGCTCGCTGTGGTGACCCAGAACATCGATGGACTGCATCAGGCCGCCGGAAGCAAGCGGGTGCTCGAACTGCACGGCTCGGTCCACCGCAACTACTGTATCCGCTGTCACAAGCCTTACGGCCTTGACGCCATCCTGCAAAATGAGGGGGTCCCCCGGTGCGAATGCGGCGGCATCATCAAGCCGGATGTCGTCCTCTACGAAGAGCCGCTCGATGAAGCGACCGTAAACGAGGCTGTACGGTGCATCGGGCAGTCCGACCTGCTCATTGTGGCGGGGACCTCACTGACCGTATGGCCGGCGGCCGGGTTACTTCAATACTTCAGAGGCGACCGGCTCGTCGTCATCAACCCAAGCCAGACGGCTGCTGAGGAGCGCGCACAGCTCACCCTGCACCGTCCGGTCGGCGAAGTGATGGAGCAAATCGTGGTCCGACAAGACGGGAAAGGAGCATGATATGGCAGCCGAAACCTTTCTGTTCGATGGACATACCGTTTACTTCCGTTTGCCGCAAACCCGCACGGAAACGACGCCCGCTGTGTTCCTGCTGACCGGAGGCGACCCCTCCCAGCTGATGGAGCAGGCGGCGGCTTCGCTCAAAAAGCTGTCCCCCGGTGCTGAGCCGCTTTTCATCTGCATGCCGCCGGACCGCTGGAACCTGGAATTTTCCCCGTGGCCCGCTCCCGCTTTAAACGAAACAGATGACCCCTTTGAAGGCGGCGCGGATGACTATCTGCATTTTTTGGAAACCCGCCTGCTGCCTGAAATAAGGCGGCGCTTCCACGCAGGAAAGCCGTTTTCCCGCAGTGTCCTCGCGGGGTATTCACTGGGCGGACTCGCCGCGCTGTACGGCCTGTTTCACAGCGGCCGGTTTGACGGATACGGCTGTCTTTCCGGTTCGCTGTGGTATCCCGGCTGGGTGGATTTTGCCGCATCCCACCCGCCTGTGAATCCACAGGCGAGGGTTTTTCTCTCCCTCGGTAAAAAGGAGGCGAAAACCCGCCGCCCGGTGATGTCCGGCGTAGGGCAAGCCACCGAACAGACCTTTTCCATCCTGCAAAAAGAGGGGGTTGACGTTCGGTTTAGCTGGAACAACGGCGGGCATTTTTTTGAGATCCCGGAACGGTTTGCCCGGGCACTTGCCTGGCTTTTAAAGGAGGACGCAGCATGATTGCCATATTATCCCCCACAAAAAATATGGTTCCCCTACCCGAATACAACGGCGCGGTCACACGGCCGGCGCTGATGGACCGCACCCTTTCGCTTGCCGAACAGCTCCGGCGGCTCAACCCGTGGGAGCTGGAACATCTTCTGCGAATCAACCCCAAACTCGCGCTGGAAGCCTTTGCCCGCTTTCAGGACTTTGACCCGCAGCATCCGGGCAGCCCCGCCCTGCTCTGCTACCGAGGGCTTGCTTACCGGTATTTGCAGGCGGAAGCATTCTCAGAACAGGAGCTTGCGTTCGCGGATAAGCACCTGCGGTTGTTCAGCGCTTTTTACGGCATTCTCCACCCGCTCGACGGCATCCAGCCCTACCGGCTGGAACTTCAGTGCCGGGTGAAGATAGACGAGCAGGACCTCTATCGCTTCTGGGGAGACGCCGTCTACCGAGAACTGTTCGCTTCGGGGGAAACGATCATCAACCTCGCTTCTGGGGAATATTCCAAGCTGGTACTTCCCTTCTGCACCCCGCGCGACCGGGTCATTACCTGCGATTTTGTCGTAAACCGAAAGGGGAAACTGCAAACCATCGCTTCGCACGCGAAGATGGCGCGAGGAAAAATGGCGCGTTTTTTGGTGCAGACCGGCGCGGATTCCCCGGAAGCGCTCAAGGAGTTTTGCTGGAACGGCTACCGGTTCCTGCCGGAGCTGTCCACCAGCACCCGTTACCTCTTTTTGGAGGAGGATGTCAGATGAGCAACGGATGGAACCCCTGGCACGGCTGCCATAAGCTCAGCGAGGGCTGCCGCCACTGCTATGTTTACCGAATTGACGCGCAGCATGGGCGGGACAGTTCGATTGTGCAGAAAACCGCGGATTTCGACCTGCCGGTACGCCGGAAGCGGGACGGAAGCTACAAGATCCCGCCCGGAGAACTGGTCTATACCTGCTTTTCCTCCGACTTTTTTGTGGAGGACGCGGACGAGTGGCGGGAGGAAGCGTGGAAGATGATTCGAGAGCGGAGCGACCTTGACTTTCTCTTCATCACCAAGCGGATCGACCGGTTTGACGCCTGCATCCCGGACGACTGGGGCGACGGGTACGAAAACGTGCAGATCTGCTGTACGGTGGAAAACCAGGACCGCGCGGATTACCGGCTCCCGTTCTACCGCCGGGCGAGGATACGGCACAAAAGCATCATCTGCGAACCGCTGCTCGGCCCAATTGACCTGACGCCGTTTCTGGGCGAATGGGTCGGCGAAGTGATTGTAGGCGGCGAATCCGGAAGCGGCGCGCGTGTCTGCCGTTACGACTGGGTGCTGGAACTCCGGCGCCAGTGTGTGCTGTACGAGGTCCCGTTCACCTTCAAACAAACCGGCGCGCTGTTTGAAAAAGGCGGGAGGCTCTACCGCGTTCCGCGCCAGTATCAACACAAACAGGCACAAAAGGCGGGGATCGACTACCGCCCGGAAGATTCGCAAGAATAACCTCCTGTTTGCCAAAGAGCGCATTTATAACACCATCTGGCTCAACAAAGGACCCGGTCAAAAATGACCGGGTCCTTTGTTTACGCAAATGTTCTTGATTCAGCCGCCCTGTTTGGGCTGCGCATGCAGCACTGCTATGACCACTTCCGGGCGGTTATACAGCCGCACCGGCAGAATACTGTTACCCACTCCGCGGCTGACGACCATTGTGGTATCGCCCTGCTCAAACACCCCGCTGTCATATTTGGGGAACAGCCCCTGCCCGGGAGCGATCAGTCCACCGATTAGAGGAAGGCGAACCTGACCGCCGTGCGCATGCCCGCAGAAAGCAAGGTTGATGTTCTGTTCTGCATATGTCTCAAACAGTTCCGGCCGGTGAGAAAGCAGTATGGTGTATTCCCCGCCCGCACCGGCGTTTTGAATTTCAGTGGAAACAATCCCTTCGGACAATCCAAACATATTGTCCTCTGCGAAATCCGGGTCATCCACCCCAATCAGTTTGAGTGTATCCCCCTTTGATACGAGCGTTTCCGCACGACCTCGAAGAATGGTCACCCCGCTGTTTGACAGTTTCTGTTCCAGCTCTTCATACAGCCGTGGAGCGAGCCGCGCTTCATGGTTGCCCGTCACATAATAGCAAGGGGCTATTTTGGCAGCACGTTCTGCAAAAGTGACCGCTTTGTTCAGGTCGGTATGCCTGGAATCGACAAGGTCACCTGTAAAAACGATTGCGTCCGGTCTTTGCTTCTCAAGAATCTCAACCAAGGCCGTGTTATCGCCGCCGAATTTCGCATTGTGCAGGTCGGAAATCTGCGCGATTTTATAGCCTTCAAATCCACGTGGCAGCATTTCATCGTAAATATGATACACCGTCGTCTGAACAGAGAGGTTATCCCAAAGAATAAAGGCTCCCGAAAGAACGGCGGCTGCCAGAACAGGCGGAAGAATAAAACGAAGCGTTCCCTTTTTTCTTTTCAACATTTTAACCTCCTCTGTTTACTGTTACCGGTAGTGTAGCACAGGTAAAACAGATGCGCAACCGTGTGCTGTTTTTTCCTTTCTCACAAACAATTCAAATGTTCAGTTTTAAAATCACCTGCCGCTAAGCAGTGTTTTTGCGCTGCTGCGACCAGTTTTTTATTTACCTGTCGGCTTAAAACAAATTTGCCTTTTTTTCTGTTGCGCCGCTAAAAGCGATGTGATACCATGCAAAAAAAGCGGAAATCCTGCTGATTCTACGAAACGAGGTGTCATAATGACCGTACAGGACTATTTAAAAATCATCGACGAAACCATTGAAAAAGGGCCTTACAAAGACAACTGGGCTTCTCTTGCAAACCATCCGGTCCCCAAATGGTACAGCAACGGCAAATTCGGCATATTCATCCACTGGGGCGTTTATTCGGTTCCGGCGTTCGGAAACGAGTGGTACCCCCGCAACATGTACTTAAAAGGCACTCCGGAATTTGAACACCATGTAAAAACCTATGGGCCGCACAACAAATTCGGCTACAAGGATTTTATCCCCATGTTCCGTGCGGAGCGGTTTGACGCGGCAAAGTGGATGGAGCTGTTCAAAAAAGCCGGTGCAACCTATGTCGTTCCGGTAGCCGAACACCATGACGGCTTCCAGATGTACCGTTCCGACCTTTGCCGGTTCAATGCGGCGGAAATGGGCCCGCATCGCGATATTCTGGGTGAACTCAAAACCGCGGCAGAGCAAGCTGGAATCACGCTGTGTGCTTCCTCCCACCGCGCGGAGCATTACTTCTTCATGAACGGCGGCCGCACTTTTGACAGCGATGTAAACGACCCGGCCTATGAAGAATTCTACGGGCCGGCCTGTGCGGATTCCGCGTTTTACCCGGAAATCTCCTCAACGGAAAATGTCGAAGCCACCGGCGCTTCCAAAGAGCACCTGGAAAACTGGCTTGCGCGCACCTGCGAGTTGGTGGATAAATACAGACCCGGCCTCATTTATTTTGACTGGTGGATTCAAAACCACAGCTTTAAGCCATACCTCAAAAAATTCGCCGCTTACTACTACAACCGCGCGGCGGAATGGGGCAAAGAGGTCACCATCAACTACAAATACAACGCCTACGGTTACACCTGCGCGGTGTATGACATCGAGCGCGGGCAGCTTGCGGGAATCAATCCCCGCACCTGGCAGACCGATACCTCCATCGCCAAAAACTCCTGGGGTTATACCGAAAACAACGACTTTAAAAAGCCGGAAGACATTATCTGCGATTTTGTCAATATCGTCAGCAAAAACGGCTGCTTGCTTTTAAACATCGGCCCGCGGGCGGACGGGACCATCACCGACGAGGAGGCAAACGTTCTGTGTGAAATTGGTCGCTGGCTTGAAACAAACGGTGAAGGCATTTACGGCACCACCTACTGGCACCGGTTCGGCGAGGGACCAACTGAAGTGCCCGAAGGTGCCTTCAGTGACACGGTTCGTCCGCCGTTTACCAGCAAAGACATCCGCTTCACCTACAAAGACGGGAACGTTTACGCGTTTGTCATGAAAGCGCCGGAGGACGGCGTTGTGAACATCACCTCCATGCGGGAAAAGACCGGGACCAATGCGGAAGGCAAATTCATCAACCACGAACGGGATTATATCATCACCGGTGTTTCCCTTCTCGGCCACGACAAACCGCTTGACTTTGAGCGCACCGCAGAAGCGCTGACCGTCCGCCTGCCGGAAGGCATCCGTTCGAATTACCCTGTCTGTTTAAAAATCACGGTTGACTAACCCGGCCTTTATCCGGTTCGCTCGTAAATCTCTGGGCAGAACAGGATTGCCAAGGCACCAAAAACGATTTACAAGATGCAATCCTTCCAAATAAAAAACACGGCGCGTAATTGCGCCGTGTTTTTTTCATACAGTTACAGCAAAACCTTACCGTATTTAAACAGCCATTTACGGAATAGATTCAGCCGTTTATAAATCAAACCGCCGACCTGCCGGTAAAATTGGAACGCCCATTTGGTTTCTTCTCGTGACGGTTTTACCCCGCCAAACGCCGCTCTGTTTGCCAGGTAGGCAAAACGCTGGGCATCCTCCCGCGAAACGGACGGGAATGCCGCGGAAAGTTCTGCCGCAAACTCCTCTTCCGTCTCAGAAGCTTTACATGATATGTGCGCAAAGTTCAGCGCTTCCGTCAAAGCCGCAAACAACTGGTCGGCGCCATACCGCCGGTACCGTTCTAACAGCCAGCTGCGGCGCACCAGCACTCCTCCGGCGAGCAGCGCAAGCAGGAGCAGCACTCCCGCAACCCAAAACACCACCGGCCAGAGGTTCTGTTCCGGCGCTGAGCCGGGTGCTGCGGGAAGAGGTTCTTCCACCCCTCCGGTCTGTGTTTGAGACTCATTCTCAGACTGAGAAGATTCCTCGTCCCCCTGCTCCTCCGGCTGGGATTCTTCAGGCGGAGCGTCAGGAACTTCCTCCGGTTCTTCCTCTGAATCCTCATCCGGGCGGGTCCACTCCGTATTGGACCCGTTTGAACCGGAGGTGAAGGTCACCTCCACAGGAGTCCATCCAAGTGTTTCATCATAAATTTCCACCCAGGCGTGGGCCTCCTCATCGCCGGCATAAGCGTGAAAATCCCCGTCTTCCCAGAAGAAATCGTCCGGCTGCACAACATACCCGGTCACATAACGAGCCGGAACACCGTATATACGGTACATGAGCACCGCAGCAGTCGCAAACTGCTGGCAGTAGCCCTCTCTGCTCTCAAACATGAAATATTCCGCCATGTCTTTTCCGGGCGGCGCCTGACCGGGCTCCAGTGTATAATCACGTTCCCGCAGCCGGGCACAGATAAAGTCGGTGATATCCTCGACGGCGACCTGCGGATTTTCCCGGCAGAGCGCCGTCAGATTCGGCAGCTGTTCTTCCGGGTAACTGAGGTAATACTCATAAACAAAATCACGGTAAGCCTGTTCAGTCTGTTCCCAGACCGGGTTGGGCCCGTTTTCCCAGATGGAGGAGGTAAAGTAATCCCGCTCATAGCATACGTAATTGCGCACACCGCCGGTTGTGCCGGTATAGCGGGAATAGTATGGCAGATAACTGTTAAAATCGAACAGTGTCAGTGAACGGACGCTCATTTCATACGGCGGCATGGTATCCGCCAGATAAGCTTCCGCAGCAAGCACCATACGGTTTTCGAACTGCTCAAAGCTGTACCCTTCCGGCCAGTAAGGCTGGGCAGCCGCTTCACGCAGAAACGTGTTCTCGTCCGCCGCCTTCCATGAGGAACCGGTGTATTCCGCACCGGTAAAATCTTTGATGTAAATTTTTTCTTCCGCAGGTCTGGAAAGTGTGATCTCCAGCCGATCCTGTGCGGAGAGCTGGTTATCTCCCCGGTTCACTGAACCCGTATCCAAACTGAACCAACGGGTTATGACTGTTTGCAGCTGCTGCTGAATAGTGAGCGGAACGTCGTAAAGAGTATCCATTCCGTTCCATGCCACGCCAAACGATAACCCGAAAAGCCCGGCAAACAGCCCCACAGAAACAAGGATCCCGCCTGCCGCCGCCTTCCCCGCGGCAGATGTGTACCATTTTGATTTTCCCTTTGAGGAAATACCGAGGTGCCCAATCAACCCACAGCCGATATGAAAAATCACAAACAGGCAAACCTCCAAAAAGTCCGGCGAAGCGCCAATGAGCGGCCCGCAGAATAACACTAGCAGCGATACGATATAGAACAGCCAGCCTTTTCTCCAGACAAAGCAGACCGCGTAAAGCAGAAAGGTGTAAAGCACCATTGCCCAGAGGGCGGTTGCCGTAATATTCACCCCGGCAAAATCCGCCGTTGTTTTCGGAATGTTTTGGATGATCCCCGCCCATTCCTCCAACAATCTCGGAATCGAACAGCCCAGTGCGGCCAAAATGACTGCTCCGGCGCCAATCCACAGCCATTTAAAACGCCGGCCGAACCAGATCAGCGAACAGACAAGCAAGCACACCGGCGGAATCAGCAAAAAGACCGCCATCCGCTCAAACTGAAAATACGGGATAAGGGACACCGCGTAAAACAGACCGTAAACCCCACTCATTCCGCAAAGAAAAAGAACAAGCCAAACCAGAAGGGAACCGTTTTCTGCTTGACCGGACGGCTCTTTCGCCTGAAGGCGCAGCTGTGCCGGATTATTTTTCGAAGTTGATTGCAACTTAAACAGAAACACACCTTCTTTCCAGCTCATCTCGGTAGTTTTCCCGGCTGAACGACGCGAGCAGCTCCTTTCCGGAAACAAGGCGCAAACGGGCATCCAGCCGCAAGAACACAGAACCAGTCAGAGAAGAATGGTAAACTTCAGAAAAATACGCTTCTTCCGAAACCTCGGAGCTGTTCAGGCGAGGAGTAGAAAGCAGTTCCATCATCATATCCCGGTAGGAGCCTTCGTCCTGCACCTCTTTTACTACAACGCCGCCCATTTGTTTGCTATACCACCAAAAACGGTGAGGTTGCTGCTGGTCGAGCAATCCCAATGAAAGAGAAGCCGCCAGTTCACGAACCGCCTCCAACGCGGCGGGCGGGTCTTTGGGTTCCAGCCGCAGGTCAAGAAAGACCGCGATTTCACCCGCTTCATCGGAAAGATAACGCTTGCTCAAAAGGGTGTCGCTTTTGGCGCTCAGCTTCCAGTGGATGTCCCGCACAGGGTCGCCGGGCTGGTACTCTTTGAGCTGCAAAATTTCCGGAGGCTGAGCGCCGGGTTTTTGCAGTTCCTGACTGCGCAGCCGCGCAAATCCCTCCCCGTGCGATTCCAGCCGCATAGGCGGAACCGACGGAAAGATGAAAACAGAAGCGGTATCCGCCAACTTTTTCCGGCGCTTAAACAGCATAAAATAATCGCAAACCACGAACTGCTCCGCGGAAAGGCACAGCACACCACAGTGATTGGATAAGACCCGAAAGTCAAGTGACGACTGTGTATGCGCCAGCACGCTGCCGGAAAAGCGGCGGCGTTTAAGCATCGGAAACTCTTGTTGCTTGGAGCACAGCTGCACGTCAAACCGGGTGAGCGGAAGCATCCCGCGGTTCGTGACCACCAGCTTTCCCACGGCAAATTCCCCGGCATGAACGCCCACAGACTCCATGCGGATGGTCAGCGCGATTTTTCTGGAAAAGTAAAGGGAAAGCGCGAACAGCGCAACGAAAAAAAACAGCTCCGCAAAAAACAACAGCATCAGTGCCGGAAGCCGAAACGCGCCGGCTAAATAAAACGTCAGTCCGCAAACGACAAGATAGACTGCCTTTCTCATGGCTATTTCCTCTTGGGGACAGGACGTTCGGTATCTTTCAAAATCTGCCCCAGCACCGCTTCTTTGCTGACGCCGTCCATCCGTGCTTTTCCGCTGAGCTGTACCCGGTGTACGGCGACTGAACCAAACCGCGCGGCAACATCCGACGGAGTGACAAAGTCGTTCCCCTTCAGCCAGGCGGACGCCTGCGCCATCTTTACCAGCGCGATGGTTCCGCGCGGGCTGACGCCCGTTTCAAAGCTCGGATTCTGCCGGGTGGCGGATATCAGACGGACGATGTAACGGTAAACCGCATCGTGCACAAACACCTGCGATACCTCTTTCTGCATCTCCAACAATGCCTTCGCGTTCATGAGCGGGCGCAGATGGTCTGTCCGCCTGCCGTCACCGGATTCCCGCGCCATCTGCACCTCGTTTTCAAAGTCTGGATACCCCATTGCAAGGCAGACCATGAACCGGTCCATTTGCGCCATGGGGAGCGGCTGAGTGCCTGCCGCTCCCAACGGGTTTTGAGTCGCGATGACAAAAAAAGGCGACGGGACCTCACGGGTCACCCCGTCCACAGTCACCTGACGTTCCTCCATGGTTTCAAGCAGCGCTGACTGGGTTTTCGGAGAGGTACGGTTGATCTCATCTGCAAGCAGCAGATTGCAGAAAACCGCTCCCGGCTGGTAAACAAATTTTTCCTGATCTCTCCGGTAGATGGAAAAGCCGCTCAGATCAGACGGAAGCACGTCCGGCGTAAACTGCACCCGCTTCCAGTCGAGCCCCATAAGTTTGGAAAACGCGAGTGCAAGAGTCGTTTTTCCAACGCCCGGGATGTCCTCTAAAAGAACATGTCCATCCGCCAAAAGGGCTTCCAAAATCTGTACCGTAAACGCTTCTTTTCCCAAAATAACCTGATTGACCGCTTCAAGTACCGCTTGCGCGGCCGCTCTGTAACCCTCCATGCTGCTCACCTCCGTTTTGTTTGATAAATCACCGGCCAAACATTTCTGCAGCCTGTTTCATATTCTCACGCACCGGCACCTCAAACGGGCAGCGTGTCTCACACTGTCCACAGTGAATGCACTCCGAAGCGGTATGAGAAAGCGCCGCGTAATGTTCACGCACTGTTTCCGGTACGCCGCCCTGCGCTTTTGCAAGATTCAGATATTTCGTGACCGCCGCGATATCGATTTCTTTCGGGCAGGGAGCGCAATGACCACAGTACATGCAATGCCCTTTCCAGCTGATTTTCGGGAAGGACGCCAGCGCGGACGCATAATCACGTTCCTGCGCGGAAGCGCTTTCATAAGCAAGGCTTGCTTCCAGCTCTTCTTCTGAATGAACGCCCGACATGACCGCCGCCACACCCGGACGGGTCAGCGCGTAATGAATGCACTGAGCCGGTGTGAGCGCCTTACCTGCGGGTGATTTATCACTCAGCAGCTCTCCGCCGCCAAACGCCTTCATGACCGTAATACCCACGCCCAGCCGCTGGCAGGTCTCATACAGTTTTTCACGGTCTGGGTCCATATTGAGCAGCGGTTTTTCGTAGCTTTCCTGTTTGAACAGCGGCTCAAGGTCATCGTCCCCCGGAAGCAGGTCATAACAGGGATTGACGCTGAACATCAACACATCAATAAACCCGCTCTCTACCGCTTTCTGCGCAGCAATAGGGTTATGACTGCTCAGGCCGATGCAGCGAATTTTTCCCTCTTTTTTCAGCTGCTGCGCATACTGCATGATCTCGCCTTCTGCAATCATATCCCACGTCTTCACCGAATCGACAAAATGGATCATACCAATATCAATATAGTCGGTTTTGAGCTGCGTAAGAAGATCATCAAACCCTTTGCGCACCTCGTTCGGGTCACGCGTTGCTTTATACTGGCCGTCTTTCCACACAGCGCAAAGATGTGCCTGTAAAACAAATTTGTCCCGCCGGCCGGACAACACGTTTCCGATCCGCTCCCGCAGATCCGGATCAGGACTGTACAGATCCATGCAATTGACTCCGCACTCGATTGCGCGGTCAAACACCCGGCGGGTAAACGCCTCATCTTTTCCCACAAAGCCCTCACAGCCAAGGCCAACCTCACTGACACGGATTCCGGTCCGGCCCAATACACGGTAGTTCATCTGATTCTCCTCTTTTTTCTGATTATTTTTTAAGCTTTTTTCAACACGCTTTTTTGTTTCTGATTACAGAATACCATAAAAAGCGCTGGATTTCCACCACGGAAACCCAACGCTCTAAAGTAATCGATATTGTTTTTTATTTGTAAAGACGGCTTTTGAGTAATCGCCGTCTTTTACCGTTCGGTTTATAGCAGCATACCAGAAAAAGCACAAACAACAATACCGGCGGACGTCGAAAACGTCCGCCGGTATTTATTGGAATCAAACGAACTGTGCCAATCCGGATTCTTAGGCGCTATTTTGACCCATTCGGCTTTACACTTCACTCTGCATCATTCGGCAGGCTGTGCAGCATTTCCTTTCGCCTTTTCACGCCGGTAAAGGAAGAACAGAGCGGCAAGCAGCAGGACCGCACCCACAGCAAGCCCAAGCCAGCCGTTTTCGGTAAATCCGGAAACCAGATAACCCACAAAACAGCAAGCCGCTACCAGCAAGGCATATGGAAGCTGGGTGGAAACATGTTCAATGTGATTACACCGCGCGCCGGTAGAAGCAAGAATGGTCGTGTCCGAAATCGGAGAGATATGGTCTCCGCAGACCGCACCCGCAAGAATGGAGGAAACGGTAATGACCATGAGCTGGCTTTCCACATCGCCGAAGATAGCGATCGCGATTGGGATCAAGATGCCGAAGGTGCCCCAGGAAGTACCGGTAGCGAACGCAAGACCCGCTGCAATAAGGAAGAACACAGCCGGCAGGATGGTAACAGCAAGAGAGGTATCCTGCACAAACTGGCTGACAAAACCGCCTGCGTTGAGGTATTCTTCTCCGCAGACACCGCTGAGTGTCCAGGCAAAGGTGAGGATGAGGATTGCCGGGACCATGGCTTTGAAGCCGTCCACCAAGCTTTCGGCGAACTCACGGAAGGTGATGATCTTCCGCGGAATATACAGCAAAAAGATGACGATAACCGTAATAAACGAACCAAATACCAACGAAAGAGACGAATTGCAGTTGGCAAATGCGTCGATCACATTGGCGCCTTCCAGAATACCGCCGGTGTAGAGCATACCGCCAATACACAGCACGATAAGCGCCGCAATGGGGAATATAAGGTCGAACACCTTACCCTTTTTGCCATTGTTTTCCTCTTCGGAAAATTCGCTTTCCTGCGTATGAGCAAACGCATACCGTTTCATCTTTCCGAAATCGACATTGGCAACAATGAGGAAAACGACCATGAGGATGGTCAAAAGAGCGTACAGGTTAAATGGGATGGTCTGCAAAAACAGAGAAAATCCATCAATGCTGCTGCTTTCCGGCATACTGGAACCGACTGCCGCCGCCCAGCTGGAGATTGGGGCGATGATGCAGATCGGCGCTGCGGTTGCGTCGATGATGTAAGCGAGCTTCGCACGGGAAACACCGTGTCGGTCGGTAACCGGTCCCATAACCGTACCAACGGTAAGGCAGTTAAAATAATCGTCTACAAAAATGATGGCGCCCAGCGCGGAAGTGGCGGCAAGCGCGCCCCGTTTGGAATGAATGCTCCGGGCCGCCCAGTTCCCGTACGCGCGGGAGGCGCCCGAACGATTGAGCAGTGCCACGATCATCCCCAACAGAACAAGGAAAATGATAATGTTCGCATTGCTTCCCACCTTTTCGCCCATGATAGTAAAGGTGGTTTCCAGCGAATCCATTACATGGAAGTTGGTGAAAAACAGTGCTCCCGACAGAATGCCGATGAGCAGGGAGATATAGACTTCTTTGGTGATCAATGCGAGAACGATTGCAACAATGGCGGGCACAAGGGCCCATATAGTCTCCTGCATGTTATTTCTCCTCCGTTATTTTTTTGTTGCCTGTTCAATGGCTTCCCCTGCCAAACGGTAGGTAGTCCACTCATCCATGGGAACGGCACCCATACTCCGGTAAAACCGGATAGACGGCTCGTTCCAGTTCAAACAGGTCCACTCCATCCGTTTGCAGCCGCGGCGAACCGCTTCAGCCGCCACCGCTTGAAACAGCGCTTTTCCAATTCCAAGGCCACGCTTGTCCGGGTCAACATACAGATCTTCCAGATGGATTCCCGTCCGGCCAATAAAGGTGGAAAAATTTTCAAAGAAGAGCGCAAAGCCAACCGGCTCTCCTTCATATTCCGCCAGAAAAACATCCGCCGCATGCCGGTCGAAAACAAACTCTTTGAGAATCTCCTCTGTTGCGACGACCTCGTCCGACATTTTTTCATACGCGGCGATTTTTCGAATAAACGATAAAACCAGAGCGGCGTCTTCTTTTTGCGCGACTCTGATCTTCAGTGCGTCTGCCACACTGACCCCTCCTCTTATGACTGATTAGTTATAGAATAACAAATTCCGGCATGCGATTCAACGAAAGGACAAAAAGACAGCGGAATCGACAAAACTTTCCATGTTGTTTTGGCAATAAATACCATGCGAATGGTTCAGCGGCAGGATATGCGGGCCATAAAAGATTCGTTCGACTAATCCAAACCCCAAAACGCTCCACAGGTAAAAAAGCCGCCCGATACAAACGAGCAGCTTTTTGGTTGCTAAAGTTATATTTTGTGTAAACGTTGTGCGCTTCTGAATCGCCCAAACTGCCGAACGAACAGTCCGGCGCTATAATGCTTTATACAAAATGTATTATTTATAAGATTATATACAATATTTCGCCTTTTTTACCCCTTCAGACTGCATACAACCTGTTTTGCCGCCAAAAATTACAAGTGTTTCCATTGGCGCGCAACACCCATTTTAATCCTTTTTCATATTCAGCTTTGAACCATAGGTCTCGCCCCATTCGGAAAGCGCGTGAACAACCGGACGAAGGCTTTGCCCCAATTCGGTGAGTGTGTATTCAACACGCGGGGGCACTTCAGCGTATGCGCGCCGGGTAAGCAGACCGCTTTGCTCCATATCCCGCAGATTAGCCGTCAAAACCTTCTGGGTGATGTTTCCAACCGAGCGTTTCAATTCGCTGAACCGTTTGGTTCCATCAAGCAAATCCCGTATAATCAATACCTTCCAACGGTTGCTGACCAGCTGAAGCGCTAGCTCAACCGGGCAGGAAGGTGTAGAAGACTGTTTCATCATGCTTCCTCCGTTTTCATCATCAAAAGCGTTTGATCTCTTCTATTATAAATTTCCGGCTGGAAGATTGCAAGGCCGCAAAAGACTTGTTTACTTTCTTTCCGGGTTTTGATATCATAAAAACAGTAAGAAAGGGGCTGTGTTATTTGGAAAACACCCTGTATGTCGTTATCCCCTGTTACAATGAGCAGGAGGTTCTGCACGAAACCGCTTCCCGCCTGCAGATAAAAATGCGGGAGCTCATGGAAAAAGGGAAAATCTCCCGCAACAGCAGAATCTTGTTTGTGAATGACGGCTCGAAAGACGCGACCTGGGACATCATCTGTTCCCTGCACGAAAAAGATCCGTTGTTTTCCGGAGCGAACCTTTCCCGGAACCGCGGGCATCAAAACGCGCTGCTGGCCGGGCTGATGACTGCGAAAGAACAGGCGTCGATGGTCGTTTCCATGGACGCGGATCTTCAGGACGATATCAACGCCATGGAGCAGATGATTGACCTTTACCTTGAAGGATGTGACATTGTTTACGGCGTACGCAGCCAGCGGAAGAAAGACACCTTTTTCAAACGGTTTACCGCGGAAGGCTTTTACCGGCTGATGCGGCTGCTTGGTGTGGAGACCGTGTTCAACCACGCGGATTACCGGTTGATGAGCCGCCGTGCGCTTGAAGGTTTGGCGGAATTTAAAGAGGTCAACCTTTTCCTGCGCGGAATCGTTCCCATGATTGGTTTTAAAACTGCCTGCGTTGCCTATGAACGGGCCGAACGCTTTGCCGGTGAAAGCAAATATCCCCTCAAAAAAATGCTGGCGTTTGCGCTGGAAGGCATTACCTCTTTAAGCATAAAGCCCATCCGTCTCATCACACTGCTGGGGTTTCTGGTGTTTATTGTGAGCATCGCCATGCTGATTTATATTCTCGTAAGCTTCTGTACCGGAGCCGCGGTTCCGGGCTGGGCAAGCATGACCATTTCCGTCTGGGCGATCGGAGGGCTTACTCTGCTTTCAATTGGTGTGGTTGGAGAATACATTGGAAAAATCTACCTGGAAGTCAAACAGCGGCCTCGGTTTCTCATTGAAGACTACCGGAACGCACCGCCGGACACGTCGGAAACAGAAAACAGCCAACAACAGTGAATGTTCCAAGCATATCGTTTCATACCCATGTTGAGGATTCTCTTTGAACGCCAGACAAAAAAGGAGGAGCAACCTATGAAAAAAGCCAAAAAGGCGCTGTTACTTCTGCTTGCGGCAGCGCTCATTCTCTCATCCACGGGCTGCCATAATGAAAACACACAGCAGGATTTTGACGCATTTATTGAAGATGAATTCGTAAGCACCATGCAAAGTGATTATATCACCGCTCATTCTTACCTGCAAAAGCCGGAGGACTTCGGGGTTGACGCTTCCAAGCTGGAGGTTTCACTGGGGCTTACCTACAGTGATGAAGACCTTGAACTGGCAAAAGAATCCGTAAACGCCTCATACGACGCATTCAAAGCATTCAACCGCAGCAGCTTAACATCCGAACAGCAGGACACTTACGATATTTATAATTATCAAATTACTTTAAGCAAAAAATTAAACGACGATAAATTCGATTACTATGCCAGCGCTTTTGAAAGCATGGGCGGTATCCATTACCAGCTTCCCGTGCTGTTTGCCGACTGGGAGGTCCGCAGCGAGCAAGATGTCATTGACCTCATCACCCTGCTCGGTGACGTAAAGCCTTACGTAGATACCGCGCTGGAGTACACCAAAAAGCAGGAGGAAAAGGGCCTTCTGATGGTGGACTTCGATTCGGTCATCGATTATTGTAACGGGATATTGGAAAAAGGGGAAAACAGCTCCATCCTCTCTTCCATGAAAGACAGCATTGCCGCGCTCAATTTGAATGAAGAGAAAACGGAACAGTATACAAGTCAGCTGCAGGAGGCGTTCCGTTCCTCTTTCCTGCCGGCGTATGAAGCGATCCGCAGCACGATGCAGCAGCTCAAAGAAACCGGCGCCAACAACACCGAGGGCCTTGCGAAATTTGAACACGGAAAAGAGTATTTCGAGCTTTTGCTCCAGCAGAACATCGGCTCCAACAAATCGGTCGATGAGATTCGCCGGATGATGGAAAACGCCTACGACAGTCATCTTTCCAAGCTGCAGTCGATCCTGCTTCAGAACCCGGACGCCATGGACGCCATGCTCGCCTATGAGTTCCCTGAAACCGGATACACAAGCTACGCCGACATCATGAACGATATTCAAAGCAAGTTCTTTAACGAATTTCCCGCTGTAAACGATCTAACCTTCAATATTGTCGATATCAACGAAGAGATCGCCTCCGATTCCGGCGTCACCGCCTATTTCAACATTCCCACCATTGACGGAAACCCGGTCAAACAGCTCCGTGTAAACCCCACGACCAACGATGTGACGAGTATCGCCACCTATGCGACGGTCGCGCACGAAGGTTTTCCGGGGCATATGTATCAGTACGCTTACCTGTATGAAAACACCGACTCCAACTACCGTAAGGTTCTTGCAGACAGCCTTGCCTATACAGAAGGGTTCGCTGTTTACGCGCAGTATGAAGCGTTCCGCTATCTGGACAGTGTAGACCCCGCTCTCCTCGCGGCATACCGGGAAAATGAACTGCTGACCTACTGTGCCATTATCTTAATGGATATTGGCATTCATTACGACGGCTGGTCGTTCGAAGACTTTAAAACCAACATGGCTCTTTATGGGTTTGTGACCGATGATGATGAAGCCATGAGAGAACAGTATAACCAGCTTCAGGCAAACCCGTGCGCTTTTGAGCCTTATTATGTGGGATATCATGAAATCGTCAATCTCAAGGGAATGGCACAAACAGAACTGGGTGACCTGTTTGATGAAAAGGAATTCAACGAAGCACTGTTAAAAAGCGGTGCCGCTCCATTTTCAGTGGTACAGAAAAACATGGAGGAGTATATTGAAACAGCCGCATACACCGATGCTCAGTTTGCCAAATCAGCCGCCTAAAAAGAAAATAGAGCCATGCAACGAAATACATAAACAAAAGGTTCCTGTTTTAATAAACAGGAATCTTTTTTCATGTGAAAGCAGAAGGCCGAATGTTTCTCTGCTTCAAAAGCACAAAACCCTATTCAAAACAAGTTTCGCCTGTCAATGGAATACCCGGGCAAAAATGTTCATTTCAAAATAAACCCTCCTGCCTCTTGCCCGGCTGAGCGCTCAATAACTTTCCTGCATCTCGGCATCCTGTTTGGTTTTGTGTACGGTACCAAACGGATGATGCGGCGGCGCATAAACCGAAAACAGCTTTAGCGGTGTTCTTCCCGTATTGATGATGTTATGCCAGGTACATGCCGGAGCCAAAATCGCGCAATTTTCCACCACTTTTTTACGGTAATCCAAATTGTCTTTCTTCGGTCCCATTTTTACAAGCGCGCAGCCAGATTCAATATAGATGAGCTGATCTGTATCGGAATGCATCTCCAAGCCTATATCTCCGCCAGCGGGTATGCTCATCAAAGTGACCTGTAAGCAATTCCCCGTCCAAAGCGCTGTGCGATAATAAGGGTTCATTCCGGAAAGCCGTTTCATATCAAAAACCACCGGATAAGGGCCGTGATCCTTAATCCGGAATTTGCCAGGCCTATTCTGCAATGGCTCGAACCTCCTTTCAAACGATTCTGTATCATTATATGATTTTCGACAAAAACCGTGCATGCTGCACCCGGTGATACTGCCGCGGAAAGACGCATAAACTATGAACAGTACGGTTGAGGAGGGATTCTATGGGCTTAAAATCATGGTCCGCCCCGGAAAAATGGATTCTGGCTGGTATTCCGGCGCTGTTTCTGATTGGTTCGGTACTGCATTTCGCGTACCAGCTTCTGGGGCAAAACCCGGTAGCAGGGTTGTTTTTCCCGGTAAACGAAAGTGTTTGGGAGCATTGTAAAATGGTGCTTCTGCCTGTTATCCTATGGTGGTCAACCTATTACTGCTGCCGCGGGAAAAAGCACGGGATTTCGAAAGACAAGTGGTTTAGCGCGGCGCTGTGGCCCTGCTGTCTGCATGGATTGCCGTTCCACTGCTTTTCTACTTTTATACCCAGGCGTTTGGTGTGGAACTGTTATGGGTAGATATCATCATTTTGTTTGCAGCATTTCTGTTTGGGCAGCTGCTGGGACTGCACCTCTTTCGGTACGGAACAGGAATCCCCGCCTGGATACCCATCTGCGTTTTCATATTCCTGCTGCTGGTATTTATGGTATTCACCTTTTTCCCACCGCACATTCCTCTGTTTGAGGATGCTGTGACCGCGGCTTATGGGATTCAATGGTTTATTTGAATCGGGAAACCAATACGCATTCTTTCAGCCTCTGTCTAATAATTTTAAAAGGGGTTCGCCTCACTGTTTGATTCGAGATTGAAAAAAAGCACCGCATATAGGCGGTGCTTTTTTCATATATATTTTGTTTCACAGCAGAAAAACGAAACCTTTATCACTGCCTAATCTTCCGCCAAACGGTTGCTTGCATCGCCGCAACAAAAACAGGCAGAGCAGCCGGGGGCCCGCTCTGCTGTTCGAACAACCTGCTTTCACCCCGTGCTGAAAAGCGTTTGCGCTGAGCAAACGCCTCTTTCGCAATGAGGCAGTAAACGCTTATACGTTTTCCCGCTCCGGGACCGCCGCGCTCGCCTTCCGGTCCGACAGCCCAACGGAATACCGGAAGAGAACCAAACCGATGAGGAAAAACGCCCCCAAAGCACCTACGCCGATGCTACTGCTTCCGGTCAGCTGAGAGACTAAGCTGACCGTCATGGTACCTAACAGTGAAGCGCCTTTTCCGCAGATATCCAACAATCCAAAATACTCCCCAGACTTTTCCGGCGGGATGATTTTGGCAAAATGAGAACGTGAAAGCGCCTGAACACCACCCTGGAACATGCCAACCACTACCGCAAGAATCCAGAAATGAAGCTGCAGCGACATAAACATGGCGAACACCGCAATCCCAAAATAAGCGATGATGCAAATGGTGAGCAGCCGTGCGGTCGGCATTTTGCGGGAAAGCCGCCCGATGATAATTGACGATGGGAACGCGACAATCTGGGTGACCAGGAGCGCGAGCAGCAGCCCGGTGGTATCAAACCCAAGTGCCGTTCCATATGCGGTCGCCATATCAATAATGGTATAAACCCCGTCGATGTAAAAGAAGAACGCCAAAATAAAGAAGAGAACACGCTTGTCTTTCGCAATTTCCTTCAACGTCTGCCAGAGTCTTGAAAAATCGTTCTGCCACCTGCTGTCCTGCACATAATGCTTTTGGTGATAAGAACGGAACAGCGGCACAGTGCAGCCAAGCCACCAGAGCGCAACCACAAGAAACGCCAACAGCATTGCCGTTGATGTGGAAATGCCCATCGGCCCCGCTCCCAGCACAAGCCCAAGACAGATTAAAAACGGCAAACAACTGCCAATGTAGCCCCATGCATACCCTTGCGAAGAAACACTGTCCATCCGCTCTTTTTCAGTGATATCCCCTAACATGGAATCATAAAAAATCAAGCTTCCGGAATATCCCGCTTTGGTAAGGACAAAAACAACCAGGAAGATAAACCAGCTTTCCAGAAAGCCCAGAACCGTGCACCCCAGCACACCAAGCAGGACCATGATGGCAAACAAAGGCTTTTTTCTTCCCTTCCGGTCGGATATCGTTCCCAGGACAGGACCGGCAAGCGCCACGATCAACGTTGCCGCAGACGCCGCGTAACCCCAGTAAGCAAGATAATCCACTGAACTGAGGCCGGCATTTTCCGCTAATGCGTTAAAATAAATGGGAATGATGGTGGAAACCAGCAAAATAAACGCCGAATTGCCCACATCGTACAAAATCCATTTTTTCTCCTGCCCGGTCAATTTAAACTTCATGTTGCTCCTCCTCAGCTTTTTCTATCAAACGGGAACTGAACGTATAGCGGTACAAGGGGTCATACGGCAAATTCCCGCGGGCGCTTTCCTCAAAATCCCGAATCAAACCTGCCGCTTTCGGGATAGCCGCTTGATACCGTTTTAGTAAAATCTCATCGCTGTCACGGCACACTGGGTCCGGCTTTTCATCAACCAGCAGGCCGTTCATCTCACGATAATGGCCGGAAAGCCGCAGGATGGTGCGGATTATCCACCGTTTTCCCCGCCCGGGCGCACAAAGCAGCCGATTGTAAAACACCATGCTGCGAAGGGCACGGAAAATCTCCTCCGGCGTTACATCGGCATAAAACCGGCTGATAACCTCCGCCCGGTCTTTGGAAGGATGAATGTGTTCCGCCAACTTTTTCGCAACCGGGTCATACCCATCTGCGACGAGAAGCGAACGGTCAAACGACACCTCAATGTGCGCATGCCCCGCCCCGCTTTCGGCAATCTTTTCATCAATGTAATCATGACACTCCCGGTCGAGCGCAAAATGGCACAGAAAACCGTAAATATAAGCGACGTACTCATCCTGAAAACCGCTTTTATGCCAAACATCACCAGCATGGATAAAAAAGGAAGAAGCAGGCTGTTCATGCATGGCGTAACCAATCCGGTTGACTGGGTCGGAAGTCAGTGGACGATAATAAAACAAAAGATCCGGCCCATGCAAACCAATATCAAATAACTCCCGATATGCCTCGATCTGTTGCTGCTGTTTTTGAGGCAGGCAGCGCAGCACATCGTTTCCAAACCGAACATGCGTATATGTAGACGGCATTGCTTTTCTCTCCCCATGCAAAGCGACCGGCCGCGGCTATTTCCCCATCCCGGCAGATCTGGCAACGCCTAGTTTTGCGGTGCTTTGGTCTGACGCAACACGGCACTTTAGATTTCTGCACTCATTATAAAGCGATTTGGTTAATTCAACCAATTGGCTCCGGTAAAATCTAAGTAAAACAATGTTGCCTTACTTTGCCGTTTAACTATTCCGCGCTCCGCGTGCAAACCGGCAGACAAGCTGCGGAGCTTTCTCTTGAATCAGCCGGATAAACTCCTTTTCGGTTTCTCCGGTAAACTGTTTCCGGTCAATCACGACTATCTGCCACTCTTTTGTGAACAACACATAATAATGCTGGGTGCCAACCAGCCGGCTGAGCACACTATATGGAAAACTCAATTCGCCGTGGGTCGTCTCGTTCAGCAGTTTGAACTCCTGCTCCTGCAACAAAAGCTTTCCCTCGACCTGATCGGTTCCGTACATCTCATTCATTCGCCGAAGGCTGCGCTCTGCCTGTTGTCTGCGCAGCAGATAAAATTCCACCTGAAGCACAGCCGCCCCAATGACCGCTATCAGCAGCAGGGTATATTCCCCCACACATGCCGCCGCGATGCCAGCCAAAAGGAGCACTGCCGTTAAAATCCAAATCCATTTTTTGAGACCCGGTTTGATTAGATGCGGGCGAAGCTCCAAGAGGGCTTCGCGATTGACTAGTGTATGCAGTTCCATAAAAATTCCCTTTCGCGGTTCATACATTCTATTGTTATTATATCGCGCCACACATTCAAAAAGCAACCGTTCCTACCCCAATTGATCGGCTTTTTCAACAGACAAATCTCCGCTAACCGTTTTCGATGAGCGTCATAGGGAACAGTGCCCCGGCTCAATGTTTCGCCGTTCGTCATCCGTAAAAAATTCAATCGAGATCATTCTGCTTCAAATCACCAATCAAAAAACCCCGAACTCAACAAAAAGTCCGGGGGTGCAGCCGTTTTCGGCCAGTTTTTCTTCTCTATTACTGCAAGCGCCGAAATGAAAAGGTTAACATAACGCAACAATCACCTTTTAGTGGCCCAGCGGCTTTCGCTCAAACATATCCTTTTCGGTGGTCCGGTCCGCATGAAACAAGGTGCAGAACACAATTCCAAACGGGATTAACGTAGCCCAGATTGCCTTCCCCGAAAAGAGATGGCACAAGACGGTTCCCACCACCGCGCCGAGCACAAAAAACAACAGCATTTCAAAATGCCTCGTTAACTTTTTGCGATGCGCTTTATTTCCAGTGCGAAAATATTTAATCTCTTTCGCCAAACCGATCCCAATCTGCCGGATATGGTTGGTGGCAAAGGTAGTCGCCATAGGGATACCCTCCGCCTGACGGAAGGTATTGTACTGCATAGACGCAATGAAATTAATTGCCACCTGAGAAATTTGTACCGGTGCAGAATCCGGCACAAAGCCAAGCCCAGCCACCACCAGCATTTCAATGACGATTAAAAGTGTGTCCCAACGCATGGGAAGATGACGTTTAATGGGGTTAGGAAGCAGTTCAGAAACGACCGCACCCATCAGATAAGCCGAGATGGGGATGAGGTAATAAAGCGCCTCGCTCCACTTTGCTTCTCCAAGTGCCATCCCCATCAAAACCACATTTCCTGTCTGAGCATTGCAGAACACGTTGCCCCGCAAAAGAAACGTATACGCGCCGAAAAAGCCGGCTACTCCAATGAGAATGTGAAAGACCCATTTTCGTTCACACATGAGAAAATAGGTTTCATCCTTTTGCTGACTGTTTTTCAATAAAAATCTCTCCATTTTTCAGATGAATCATTAACGTCATCTTTATCCATTGTTTCCGCTGTAAACAGCAAAAGCACTGATTACAATTACAATTGCCGCTTTAAAATAGCCCTAATGAAACACACTCGCTCTCAGTCTGTTGGCAGTACACGAGAAGAAGACCGGCATTCTTGATTTTGGCGCAGCCTAAAACGGCAGAGCGTTTCGCACGATTCGTGTTACGCCTATAATGAAAATTATTTTGAAAAAGATTTTACAATATAAAACATGCAAAAAGCCCGCGGCCATGGGAGTTCCACAGCTACGGGTTTTTAACTTAAAAAAGGAACTCAAAAAAATTTCTGACCCAATCGCAAATCGTTTTACCTTAAAAATAAAAGCTTGGAGCACAAACCGGCTCCAAGCCCTGCTTGGTGCGGATAACAGGACTTGAACCTGCACGTCGGAGACACCAGATCCTAAGTCTGGCGCGTCTGCCAATTCCGCCATATCCGCATATGCGCCCAATCGGGCGAGACGAACAATATTTTATCATTCCCACTGGCGTTTGTCAACAAACGACTAATACGGCATGCGTTTGATTTGTTCGATATTGGCGCGAATTTCAGCGGCAAGCTCGTCAATGCCGGCAAATTTTCGCTCCCCACGGACAAACTCTTTAAAGCTGACTTTTATGTTTTGCCCGTACAAATGCGCACCTACTCCTATGATATATGTTTCAGCGAGGGGGAACCGCTCACCTGCGATGGTCGGCTTTACCCCAACATTGGTGATGGATTTATACCGTTTCCCTTCCACAATCGCATAAGACGCGTACACTCCAAACCGGGGAATCACAAACTGTTCGGGATAGATCTGGTTGATGGTCGGAATTCCAATTTTTCTTCCGATTTCTAACCCGTGCGCCACTTCAAAATCTATACAGTAATCGTACCCCAGCAAGCGGTTTGCCACCGGTATATCGCCCTCCGCCAAACAATGGCGAATGCGTGTGGAACTAACCGGTTTTCCTTCGTCCAGCAAGACGGGAACCGCTAAAAGCCGGATACCGAAACGGTCGCAGAGAGTCCGCAGCAGATGAATATCGCCCGCTGCATCCTTTCCAAACCGAAAGTCGTATCCACACGCCACGACCTTCGCATGCAGCGCTTTCACCAAAATCCGTTCCACGAACTCTTCGGGGGAAAAGTTCTGAATCCGCTCAAACGCCGGCATCTCCACTACTTCAATCCCGAGCTGCTCCAGATAAGCAAACCGAAGCCGGTCGGTGAGGATGCGCTTCATCCCCTGCTTGCGTCTGGGGATCAAATGATCGGTCGAAAAGGTGAGAACCGCCGGTACAAGCCCGTTTTTTTTCTGCGAAGTCGCACATTCAATGACCGCCCGGTGCCCCAAATGAACTCCATCAAACAATCCGAGCGCCACCGCCGTGTTCTTTCCAAATTCTGTAACGTCACGGTAAACCTGCACCTTGATTTCTCCTCCTTTTCCTATTTTAAAAAAATGCCGTTACCCGAAGTTCCATCGGTTCAAGCGCGGTCTTTGCCACCCCAAGAAAAACACCGTCCGCGCTGTAAACCGCGTGCAGAAGATTATCCTGTTTCTGGTAACGCAAGCGGTTTAAATCCAGCCGCACACCGTTTAAAAACATCCGTTCCTGCGGCTTGCTCAACCGGATGCGCGGGCAGTTCGCAAACAGCCGTTCCGGGGGAATCAGCACCTCTTCAAATCCATGACAGTCAGCAAGCCGCTGTGCCTGTTCCATGGTGATGCAGTCATCCAGCGTAAAACCGGACGACTCGGTCCGCACAAGCGAGGTCATAATTCCTCCTGCGCCGAGCACTTCGCCGACATCGTGCAGAATGGTGCGCACATAGGTTCCCTTGGAACAACGGATATCCATTTTCCCCTCACGGGTGGATTCGTCGTATTCAAGGATCGTCAGCTGTTTAATGCAGATCCGCCGCGGTTCACGTTCCACATTTCTTCCCTGCCGGGCGAGATCATACAGGCGCTGGCCGTTTACCCGTACAGCGGAATACATGGGCGGAAGCTGATCGATCTCTCCTTCAAACGCTTTCAGCGCAGATTCCAGTGCCTGCCGTGCAACGGGAATATCACTGGTGCTCAACACCGTTCCGGTGGAATCCTGCGTGTCGGTCTCCACGCCAAACCGAAATCCTGCCGTATACCGTTTTTCTTCATTTGGCAGAATGTCGCACGCTTTGGTGGCTGTACCCAGCAAAAGCGGAAGAACGCCGGTTGCCATAGGGTCCAATGTGCCGGCATGCCCCATTTTACGCACACCGGTCATTCCCCGCATTTTCGCGATCACGTCAAAGGATGTAAAATCCTGCGGCTTATTGATGCAAATAACTCCGTTCATAGAACCTCTTTCACCGTTTCCACCAGTCGGGTGATCACCTCATCGGCTGAACCGGTCAGAGTACAGCCCGCCGCACGGGCATGTCCGCCCCCGCCAAACCGTTTGCAGATTTCGGAAGCGTCAATGGGTTCGACCGTCCGAACAGAGATTTTATAAAACCCGTCTCGTTCACGCAGTGTAATGCCCACTTCTACCCCTTCCACCTGACGCGGAAGCGCGGAAACACCGTCCAACTCGCCTTCGTCCACACCGCTTTCTTCCACCAGCGCACGGGGAAGCAGCGCGACGGCACAGCGGTCGTCAAAATAAAACCGCAGCGAATTGAGCACCGCCTGTTCCACACGAATACGCCCATGGCTCTTCGTGTCAAACATCACGCGGTTGATGGTTACATAATCCGCACCCGCTTCCATCAGCCGGGCGGCGATCCGGTGGGTGTTTCCGGTGGTATTGGAAAATTTAAAACAGCCGGTATCCGTCGCGATGCCGGTATAAAGCGGGTCCGCGATCTCTTTTGAAAGCGGAAGCCCAAGCGTTTCAACAAGCCCCGCCATAATTTCAGCTGTTGCCGCCGCTTCCGGATGAAGGCAGGTCTCTTTGGCATATTTACGGTTAGAGATGTGATGATCAATGCACAGATCGATCTTCCCTGCGTAAACAGACAGCTTTTCTCCAAGCAGCTGCTCATCGGCAATATCCACCGCAACGACCAGCTGCGGTTCGAAATCCAGCACCTGCTCTTCGGCAAAATACGAAAATTTCGCCGGAATCGAGTCAGAACAAAGCACGGCGGTCTGCTTGCCCAGCTGATTGAGCGCCTTTTGCAGACCGAATCCGGAACCAAGGGTATCCCCGTCCGGATTATGGTGGGTCAGGATCAGGATGCGCTGCGCATCCAAAAGGCGTTTGGCCGCCTGCTCGACGGTAACGTCCATTGATATCCTCCTTTAAAATACAGGGCGGCAGCCCGCCGCCCTGTGCTTATCCTTTATGATTTAATTCATCTATCAGCTGATTGAGCTGAGCGCTGTGCTCAATGGAATCATCCGCAATAAAATGCAGTTCGGGGCAGCGGCGCATCCGAATGCGCGCGCTGAGTTCCCGTTTGATGAACCCACTCGCCGATTTCAGCCCCTGTACGGCTTCCTTGGCGGTGTCCATCCCCTCCATCGCGCTGATATAGACCTTACAATGAGAGAGGTCATTGGAAAGCTCCAGTTTGACGATACTCAGCATTCCATGAACACGCGGGTCTTTGAGCTCACGCAGAATCACGCTGAGTTCCCGCTTGAAATCTTCAGACAAGCGCCCTATTTTATAACCGGCCATAAGCCTCACCGCCTTTCATCATCCACAAAGGTTGCTGCATTTAATCACGGTATTCTTCCACAATATACGCTTCAAATACGTCGCCTTCTTTGACGTCGTTAAACTTCTCAAGGCCAATACCACATTCGTAGCCCTGGTTAACCTCACGGACGTCATCTTTGAAACGCCGGAGCGAATCAATCTTATCCTCAGCGATCACAATGCCGTCACGTACAACACGAATCATCGAGGCACGGGTGACCTTTCCTTCTGTCACATAGCAGCCCGCAACCGTTCCGACACTGGAAATTTTGTAAACCGCACGCACTTCCACACGGCCCTGATCCACATCGCGGTATTTCGGCGCCAGCATACCCTTCATCGCCTGGGTAACATCGTCAATCGCATCGTAAATAATGCGGTAGGTACGAATCTCAACGCCCTCTTCTTCCGCGCTCGCGCGTGCAACCGGGTCCGGACGAACATTAAAGCCGATGACGATTGCGTTGGACGCGTTCGCCAGCATAACGTCCGATTTGGAAATCGCGCCGACACCGCCGTGAATCACGCGGACACGCACTTCATCGTTGGTGAGTTTTTCCAGCGACTGACGGACCGCTTCGACGGAACCCTGTACGTCCGCTTTAACAACAATGGCAAGCTCTTTCATTTCGCCCTGCTCAATCTGGCTGAACAGATTGTCAAGCGTAACCTTCTGATAGCTCTTGAATTCCTGCTCTTTGAGCTCATGGCGCCGCTGCTCAACCAGCGTTCTTGCCAGACGCTCATCCGCAACCGCATTGACCACATCACCCGCTGACGGCACTTCATCAAGGCCGGTGATTTCAACCGGCATGGACGGGCCGGCCTCTTTTACCTGTTTACCGCGGTCGTTGGTCATTACACGAACACGGCCAACCGTTGTTCCGGCAATGATGATATCACCGGTGTGAAGGGTTCCGTTCTGAACAAGCAAAGTCGCAACCGGGCCGCGGCCTTTATCCAACCGTGCTTCAATGACCGTACCTTTCGCCGGACGGTTCGGGTTCGCCTTCAGTTCACGCATATCCGAAACAAGGCAGACCATTTCCAGAAGGTTATCGATTCCTTCACCGGTCAAAGCAGAGACCGGGCAGCAGACCGTATCGCCGCCCCATTCCTCCGGAATCAGCTCATATTCTGTGAGTTCCTGTTTAACACGGTCCGGATTGGCGCCTTCTTTATCAATCTTGTTAATGGCAACAATAATGGAAACTCCCGCAGCTTTCGCGTGGTTGATCGCTTCAACCGTCTGCGGCATGATACCATCGTCCGCAGCGACCACAAGGATAGCGACATCGGTAACGGAAGCGCCGCGCGCACGCATAGCGGTAAACGCCTCATGGCCCGGGGTATCTAAGAAGGTGATGACCTGGTCATTTACCTTAACCTGATACGCACCAATGTGCTGGGTAATTCCGCCCGCTTCGGTCGCCGTTACGTTCGCATGACGAATCTTGTCGAGCAGGGATGTTTTACCATGGTCAACGTGACCCATAACAACAACAACCGGGCTGCGCGGTTCCAGGTTTTCGGTATCGTCCTCACTGTCGTCAATCAGACGCTCTTCAATGGTGACAATCACTTCGTGCTCAACTTTTGCACCCAGCTCTTCCGCAATCAGAGAAGCGGTGTCAAAGTCAATGACCTCGTTCATAGAAGCCATAACGCCCAACATCATCAAACGTTTAATGACCTCGCTGACAGTAACTTTCAGCCGGGAAGCAAGCTCGCTGACGACGATCTCATCCGGAATAAGCACTTTCAGCTGCTGTTTGCGCGCACGCTCCAACGCAAGCCGCTGCAGCTTCTGCGCTTCGGTCTCTCTCTTCTGAGACTGCTGACGTCCGCGCTGCTGGGATTTCTGGTTGATCTTCTGCTTGCGGCGCACGTTGTCACCGCTCATGCGGGTCTGCGGAGCGATCTGTTCATACCGCTCGTTGTATTTGTCCAAATCCACCTGAGCCGCACGGGTATCCACGTGCCGCACGGTGATCTCTTTTTTCGGCTGCTCGGCTTTCGGTTTGTCGGTCTTTTTGGGACCGTGCACCGGGAAATTGAACTTCTCTTCCGGCTGTTTTGCCGGCTTGGCATCCTGCTTCGGCTGCGCCGGAGCCTGCGGTTTCGGCTTTGCAGGATTGGTTCCCGTCTGCACTTCTTTTTTCTGTGATGGATGTGTTTTTTCCACCTTTTGCGCTTCTGCCGCCGGCGCGGTTTCCGCCTTTTTTGTTTCTTTCTGCACTGGCGCTCCCTCTTTTTCCTTTACCGGCCCTTGTTTTGTTTCTGTTTGTTCTGCGGCCGGAACAGTTGTTTTTACCGTACTCTTAAAATACGCGTCAAAATTTTCTACCTGATTCTGCTGGGTAAAATAATCAAACACAATGTTGAGTTCCTCATCCGTCAAAGCCGTCATATGCTTTTTCGGTGTGTCAGAATATTTAGAAAGCAGATCAGCTACATCCTTGTTCTGAAGATTTAAATCTTTCGCTACCTCGTGGAGCCTGTATTTTATTACCATAGATATCCTCCCGTTACCATTCTTTTAAGACATCAGCACAGCTGTTCCAGCATGTTCTGAAAACCGGGGTCTGTCAAACCGAAAACACCAATCCGTTTTTGAAACACCTGCTGTGCATCCTCCAAAGAAAAAGGAGCTTCCAGCAAACGCACCCCTGCGCGGGCACAGTAGAATTCCGCTTCTTTTTTCGTTTTCTCTGAAGCACCGCAGGAGATAACTACCAGCCCGGTTTCTCCTTTTCGCGCGGATTTCATCACCGCATCAAAGCCGGTGACCAGTTTTCCCGCCCGTTTTGCAAGAGACAAGGCGGAAAGCGCTTTTTGGGCTGCTGTCATTCCAGTTCACCCTCCAGTTTGTCGTAAACCTCATCCGGGATACGGCATCCAAAGCTTTTTTCCAGCCGTTTGGATTTTCTGCATTTTTTAAAGCATTCCGTATTCCGGCAGAGATAGGCGCCGCGCCCTGATTTCTTACCGGTCAGATCCAGCAAAAATTCGCCTTCCGGTGTTTTCACCACACGCACCAGTTCCTTTTTCGGCTTCATCTCACCGCAGCCGGTACACATACGCATGGGGATTTTTTTGTTCTGCACAGCCAGCCCCTCTCTCTGTTCAAACATTTCTATTACTGAAACAGCCGCCTTTATGATTCGGCGGGATTATTCCTCGTCTTCTCCGTAAAAACCGCTCTCCGGGCGGATATCAATCTTATATCCTGTCAGACGGGCAGCGAGCTTCGCATTCTGCCCTTTGTTGCCGATTGCCAGAGAAAGCTGATGATCCGGCACGGTGACCCGGCAGGTTCTGGACTCTTCATCCAGAATCTCAACACCAACGACCTTCGCCGGAGAAAGCGCCTGCGCGATGAACTCCTTCGGATCCTCACTGTACGGAATCACATCAATCTTTTCGCCGCCGAGTTCATCCACAATATGAGCAACACGCGTTCCTTTCGGGCCGATGCACGCGCCCACCGCATCCACGTTCTCATCCGCGCTGTAAACAGCCAGCTTGGTGCGGGCGCCCGCTTCACGGGAAATTGCCTTGACAACGACCGTGCCGTCAAAAATTTCCGGTACTTCGGTTTCAAACAGGCGTTTTACCAGGTCTCTGTGGGTTCTTGAAATTTTCAGGTTGCAGCGTTTGTCGTTGGCGGTAATGTCACTGACATAAACCTTGACATAATCGCCTTCCACAAATGAATCGCTTTCCAGCTGCTCATTGCGGAACAACATCACTTCGTTGCCGTCAATCTCCAACGTGACGTTGCCGGTCTGCGGCTCAATCCGCTGTACCTTTCCGGTCACGACTTCATGCAGCTTGGAACGGAACTGCTCAATCATCTGCTCCCGCTCCGCCTCGCGGATGCCCTGACGGATGACATGCTTCGCCGTCTGCGCCGCGATGCGTCCGAACTGCTTGGTTTCCAGCTTGATCTCCACGGTGTCGCCGAGCTTTGCACGTTTATTCGCTTTCAGAGCGTCATCCAGAGTAATCTCATTCGCCGGGTCCTCTACCTCTGCCACAACGGTCTTGACCATGCTGACTTTAAACTTGCGGGTGTCGTCGTCAATGTCCACCAGCACGTTTTCCACACCGCCGTAATCGCGTTTGACCGCCATGCCAATCGCGGTTTTGATCCGCTCCAGAAGGTATTCCAGCGGAATCTCCTTCTCCTTTGCAAGCAGCTCCAGTGCGTCAAAAAATTCGTTATTCATTTTCCAGCTCTCTCCAATCCTGTCTGATTCATTTATTCCTGTTCAAAATCCGCTTCGTCAAAATCATCCAACCGGATGAACCCAAGCTCTTTTACGGGAAAAGAGCGCGGCGTGCCGTCACAATCCACTGTAACCTGCCCGTCTTCATAAGAAGAAAGGGTTCCTTTAAAATCACGCACACCGTCTACCGGGCGGATGGACCGCAGTTCCACCGGCATTCCCATGCAGGCGGCAAAATGTTCCGGCCGGCGCAGTTCACGCCCCAGTCCCGCGGAAGCGACCTCCAGATAATAGCTCTGCTCAATAGGGTCTTCTTCATCCAGGACCGGATCCAGCAGGCGGCTCATTTCCGCACAGTCGTCCATGTCGATCCCTTCCGGCTTATCGAGGATCACGCGCAGAAACCAGCTGCCGCCTTCCTTTTCGAACCGGACATCCCACAGGGTAAAACCAAGCTGCTGCGCAATCGGCTCAGCAAGCTCCCACACGACCGAAACGGTCGAGCCTTTTTTTGCCATCTGCTTCATTCCTTTCCCGTACGCTGTTAAAGGTTCTTAACATAAAGGAAAGACCGGGAAACTCCCAGCCTTTCATTTAAAATAACTATTCTAACCATAAGCAGTATACCATACCCGCCCGCTAATTGCAAGTGTTTTCTTGCCGTACGCGGCAGAGGATATATCTGCCTGTCAGTCCTCAATCTGCTTGCCGAGGAGAGCCGCTGCCGTCTGGATCAGCTTTGTCTGCACTTCGGTCGGTTCGGCTGACCCATCGCCGGTGATATACATAATCGCGCCGTTGACGTCCCCCTGCGAAAGAATCGGCGCGCAGATGTACGCGTAACGGTCAACGCCTTCTACCGGCCGAATCCCCTCTCTTTTGGCATTGGGCAGATTTTTACGGGCGCTCATCAGCTCCTCTAATTCAGATGAAACCCGCCGTTCCAATAGTTCCTTTTTCGGCACGCCGGAAACAGCAATCACATTGTCACGGTCACAGACCAGCACCGGAAGGTTCCCGGCTTTATAAAGCACCTCCGCATACTGCGCAGCGTAATTGGACAGTTCGCCGATCGGCGAATATTTTTTAAACACGACAGCGCCTTCCGCGTTTGTAAAGATTTCCATCGGGTCCCCTTCCCGAATGCGGAGTGTCCGGCGAATCTCTTTCGGAATGACCACCCTTCCCAGATCGTCGATCCTTCTCACAATGCCCGTTGCTTTCATATTTTAAATCCCCCATCGTTGTTTACAGATTTTGCAATAGTAGTATCTGTCAGCCAATGAAGAATATACCACTGAATTTCAGCCTTATTTTCCGATTCGATTTCATTAAAAAATGCCGCATACAAAATATGCGGCATTTTTAATCGATTCATCACTTTATTAGAAAAGATCGTGCGCGGCATCCTCCGGGTTTGCAAACGGCCCCGGAATGACATTCACTCCACGATGCCCGCCAAAGTAATCCCGGTCAAAAACGATATCCGTTCCGTCGGGATTTTCAAACCGCTCTTCCGGCTCGAACGCGCAGCCGAGAATATCGCTGTTGACCATACCCACGGTAAAGTCGTTCAGATAATCGTACAGATTGGTGGAAAGCACCGGCTTGCCGTCTTTGTAAACGACATCCACATACACTTCGTGTTCGGTATCCACAAGGTGGTCGGTCTCTTTCTGGTAGGCTTTCGCGCCGTTGAAATAAGCGTTGCCCTTGACCCAGACCGGAAGCGAATGGTTGTGTGCCGGCTCCAGTTTTGTCATATCCGGCGTGTCGGTGTCCATATCAAACATCTTGATCCACTCATCGTAGGTAAGGTAATCGTCCATCACATGGGTACCAACTTCACGGTTTTCCGCATCACTGCCTTCCGAACTGTCACGCAGAGTAATAAAAGGTTCCGACGGCCATTTCTGTACAAAAATGTTGTTGTAGAACCGGTCGTCGCCGTGAAGGATGGTCATGAAGCCCATGACTTCGGTCCGGTGCGGAATGTGGTACGGCGTATACCGCGGGCCGGTTCCGCCGCCTACACAGGTAAGCGCGCCGCAGATGAGGTTGTGCACCATAGCCACACCCTCAGTCGCAAAGCGTAGGGTCGCGTCGGACAGCAGGATGTTGTTGTCAATCAACGTAGGACCGTGACCGACCTCTACAAAGATATCCTGGCTCATCATGCCGCCCTTAAGCTGTTTGGCGAATTCCGGTTTCTGGTTGTCATGCATCAGGTTCTGGGTAATGCGGGTGCCCTGTGCTTCCCAGTCGCACCAGATACCCATGGTGCAGTGATGGATGTGGTTGCGGCGGAAAATCACGTCGATCGCGGCGTGCATTTTGATGCCGGCGATCTCTGCCCCGCCCAGCTCCATCATGTTGTTGATGTGGTGGATGTGGTTGTCCTCAATCACTGAGAAAACGCCGCCCATACGGCCGATGATGCCGCCCTGCTCACAGTTGTGGATGTTGCAGCGGCGAACGATATGGCTTCCCACCTTCTCTTTCAGCCAGCCGTGGTACTGACCGCGGCAGACCGCGTCGCGCTCCATCTGAGTCGGGCTCTTCACATGTTTATAGGTAAAGTAGTGGTCGTTATCCGGGTCGAGATATTTACCGAGAGAAATGCCCGCGCATTTGCTGTTGCTGATTTCACAGTCCTCAATGATCCAGCCTTTGGACCAGTGCGGGCCGATCATACCATCCTGATAAGCGGCGGGCGGCGCCCAAGTCGTAGCGGCTTTGTTGATGTTGAACCCGCTGACTGTAATGTAACCGATGCCGGTTTCAGACGGCATGAAGCATTCACGGCGCACGTTGATTTCAACATTCTCTTCATTCGGGTTTTTGCCCTGGAAGTTCGCGTAAAGAACCGTTTCTCCGCCGTCCTGCTCCGCATACCATTTGTAAACAGATGCTTCCGGCTCCCAGGAACACTCATAAACCTCGCCCTTCAGGCAAGCGTCAAGGTCCGCCGCTTCATACATCATCTTATCGTTTAAGTAGACTGCACCGGTGTGCTTGCTGCGTCCGGCAAAATACCAGTCGCCGTAAACATAAGTGGTGTATGGATTATAATTCCCAAAAATAGAGTTGTCGATTCTGCAGGTCCAGACATTGCCTTCATATGGCTGCCAGTTCTTCACCTGCTCCGCACCGGTGATGACAGCGCCCAGCGGTTCAGTGCTGCGGTAGGTGATTCTTGCGTCTTCCGTACCGGCGTTTTTCGGGTTGACATACTCCCGGTAAACACCCGGAGCGACCAGAACCTCATCCCCCGGCTGCGCTACCTGCGCCGCGTCGTTGATATGCCGAAACGGCATTTCTTTTGTGCCGTTTCCATCGCGTCCCGCATTTGCGTCCACGTAAATTTTCATACTTTCCCTCCTGTTCTGCACTTATTATTTTTGTACAGATTTTGGGTTTATCGTACACCTTTTTTTATGCGATGTCAACTGAAACAGAAGGGTTGTCTTCAACTTTTTTCACTTTCGGCTAACTCAGATGAATCCTCCCGAAAAAAAGAGGATTTTTCTCAAAAATAAACGTAAATCGTTTTATTTTAACGATATATAATAGCGTTTCCGTTCCCTGTAACAGAGGTTCCAGCCACAAACAAGAGCCACCACTATGTAGTTAGTTTGCGAAGGACATATCTTTTAACGGCATAAAAAATACACCTGCCCCGCCAAGCGTGTTTTTTCTTTTAAACCTTCGGGATTATTTTTTCCAAATTCGTGCGAACCTATTTACTTTTTGGGGTGGTTTTGCTATCATCGCAAGTAGATTCGCACAATCTCAAAATCAACCAGCAAGTGAGGCAATTTGTTATGAAATTGCGTATTGACGGCGATTTTTCCATTCAAAAAGGTCCTTTTTCCAATACACTGGAATCGCTCACCAGCGGATTCCGCTGCCCGGAGTGGTTCAAGGACGCCAAAATCGGCTTCTGGTCCCACTGGGGGCCTCAGTCGGTGCCGATGTACGGCGACTGGTACGCCCGCAGAATGTATCTGGAAGGCGACCCGGTGTACTATTATCACTGGAGAAAATACGGCCATCCATCCAAATTCGGTTACAAAGACCTGCTCCCTCTTTGGAAAGCGGAACGGTTTGACCCCGAAGCGCTGACCGACCTGTTCTACCGCGCGGGTGCGCGCTACATGGTGGCACAGGCAGTACACCACGACAATTTTGACAACTTCGATTCCACCTATCAGCCAAACTTCAACTCGGTTAACATGGGGCCGCACCGCGACATTGTCGGTGAATGGAAAAAAGCTGCCGAAGCGCGCGGCATGCATTTCGGCATTTCCGAACATCTTGCCGGCAGCCCGGGCTTTTTCCTCGCGGCAAAAGGCTGTGACTCAGAAGGCCCTTACCGCGGTATTCCGTATGACGGCTGTCTGCCGGAATTTTCCGAACTGTACTACGACGAGACCAATACCGACATGCAGTGGGAAAAGAACTGGTTCTGCTCAAAGGAGGAATTCCACAAACATTTCTTCCTGCGGATGAAAGACGCAATCGATAAATACAAACCCGACCTTTATTATACAGACGGCCCGGTTCCGTGCGGTCAGTACGGCATCGACCTCATCACCCACCTTTATAACGCAAACGCCGCATTGCATAACGGCGAAAATCAGGCGGTTTTCTGCCAGAAAGATAAGACACCGTCTGTCTTCCCGCTGGGGATTCTTGACATTGAGCGCAGTCAGGAAGACAAAAAGACCGACTACTACTGGCAGTCAGACACCAGCATCGGCGACTGGTTCTACAACCTGCGTGATGTTTATAAGCCATGGAACACCATTGTGGAAATGATCATTGATGTTGTGAGCAAAAACGGAAACGTACTGCTTGCCTGCCCGCAGCTTCCGGACGGACGGCTGGATGAGGAATGCACCTGGATTTTAGAACAGATCGCCGGGTGGATGGACATAAACGGTGAAGGCATTTTCGCAACCCGCCCGTGGAGAGCCTGCGGCGAAGGTCCAACCCAGTTTGAGCACAAAGGGCATATTGACGAAAACCCCACCGAGTGGCAGCCGGCAAACGCGGACGAAAGCGCTGTTGCGTGGAAGGCAGGAGATATCCGCTTTACCCAGAAGGGTGACGCTCTTTACGCGTTCCAGATGCGCTGGCCCGGAAAGAACGCCATCATCCGCTCGCTCCCGCTGGGTCAGGAAGAGGTGCAGTCGGTCGAACTGCTCGGAGTCAACGGAACACTCCCGTTTGAGCAGACCGGCGCAGGGCTTGTCGTGACCCTTCCCGACGGAGCCCCGTGCAAAGACCTGAGCTGTTTAAAAATCATGCTCAAAAGCAGGAATGAACGCAGATGATAAAACGTAAATTTTACGCAATGCTAAACGGCGTACTCTACCCGGCGCAGAAAATCAGCGCCAACAAATACTGCCTGACGGCAACCGAAACCTGCCCGGAAGGATTCATCGCGCCGGACGCGCGCAAAAAGGTGTTTTATAAAAATGTTACACCGGAAGAGATTGATATGCTCTACTGCGCGCAGAAACTCGCTGTTTATGAAGGTCAGTGGTTCCGGCTGGAGCGGTGTGACCGGGGGCAGGCTGTTCTGACCACCCCCAACCCCAGGCTGGCAGAAGAGTTTTCCCTCATGCAGTACGGAGACGTTTACGCCTGCTGTGTTCCGGCGGGTGACCTGACACGCACCATAGAATACATTACCTTTTACGGATAAACACCCAATATACAACACACCGGAAGGAACAACACATCATGCTTCAACAACTGACAGTAACAAACGGAAAAATCACAACATCGGACGGCACTCCCGTTCTTCTGCGGGGCACCTGCGTTGGCGGGTGGATGAATCTGGAGGATTTCATCAACGCCTATCCCGGAACGGAAAGCGGCATCCGGCGTCACATCAAAGAGGTGCTGGGTGAAAAAAACGGACGGTATTATTTTGAACGGATGGCGGATCACTTCTTTTCGGAAGACGACATCGCGTTTATCGCATCAACCGGGGCAAACGTGGTACGTCTTCCGCTGAGCTATCATCATTTTGAGGATGACATGAACCCCTTCGTTTATAAAGAAGAAGGGTTTGAGCGTCTGGACAGCATCATCCGCCTGTGCGAAAAATATAACCTGTACGTTATACTGGACATGCACGCAGTCGCCGGATGGCAGAACTGCCACTGGCACAGCGACAACGAACGAGGTGCTTCTCTGTTTTGGAACCACAAGCATTTTCAGGACCGTCTGACCGCTTTATGGGAAGAATTCGCCCGGCGTTATGCGGGAAAAACGGTTGTTGCGGGATATAACCTGATGAACGAGCCTTCCAGCAGTACACCAAACGGAGAACATCCGTTTGACTTTTACGCAAACTACAAACCAAACTGGGAGCGCATCAACAGTGTTTACCGCAGAATCGTGAGCGCCATCCGCGCCATTGACCCGGATCACATCATCTTTTTAGAGGGAGATAACTATTCCCGTCTGTTCTCCGGGCTGGATGAACCTTTCGATGACAAGCTTGTTTACTCCAGCCACAATTACACCGCTCCCGGGTTTGGACCTGGTGATTATCCGGGTTATTACCCAGGGCCATACGGTCCGGTTTACTGGGACCGCAACTATTATAAACGCTGTTTCCTTCACGAAGAAGGAACAGAGTTTGCAAGCCGCTACCATGTTCCCCTGTGGGTCGGCGAATTCGGCGCACAGTACCATGGCCCGAGCGATCAGCTCCCCGACCGACTGCGTGCTATGGACGACCAGCTTTCCGTTTACAACGAACTCGGCGTAAACTGGACAACTTGGACGTATAAAGACGCTGGCGTCATGGGCTGGGTCACACTGGACCCGGACTCTGATTATATGCGGATGGTCAAGCCGGTGCAGGAGATGAAACGCACGCTGGGCGCTGAAAACTTCGTGGCGCATTACGGGCCGCTCTGTCCCGGGCGGGCAAAATCCAGAGAGTTGGCAGATCTTCTTCTGGATGGCTCCGGCAACAGCCTGATGAACCACGCTGACAACGGATTCCTTCTGAATTATGCCGCGTTGACCGGCTATGCGGCTGCTTTACTGCAGCCGACCTACGCGAAACGCTTTATCCATATGACCGAAACGGAAATCGACCAGGTCATGCAGGCGTTCCGGTTTAAAAACTGCCGGATCAACAACAATTATCTGGAAATTCTGAAGCGCCGTATTGCTGAACCATACAGCACCCCGGAGGCAAACCGTCTGTAATTCCTCTTTTTCTGCTGAAAAGATTCCTTAAAAAAACAAATCCGCAGGTTTAAGCCTGCGGATTTTTCGTTTTTATCATCTTTCCAAAAAGTTATTTATGAACCGTTTTCACCATACACTAACCGGCACTCAAACAGCGACAAAAAAGCCGCCTGTTAACAGGCGGCTTTTTTCACTGTAAACCAGTTTATGAAGCAATGTGCAAAACCAACGTTGCAATTCGCAGTGCAAACAGCGCAAACGCAATCCACATAACCGGATGGATCTCTTTGATCTTGCCGGTGCAGACTTTGAGGATAACCCAAGCAACAATACCGAACATAATACCATTCGCAATCGAAGAGGTGAACGGCATCATGATCAAAGCAAGGAATCCACCAAGTACGTCCGCGATATCGCCTTCAAATTTCATCTTGGAAACGGACTTCATCATAAGAAGGCCGACAAACACAAGCGCCGGAGCAGTTGCAAAGCTCGGGATGGCGAGGAAGATCGGGGACAGGAAGAGCGCTACCAGGAAGAGAATTGCAGTGGAGATCGCGGTCAGACCAGTACGGCCGCCTTCTGCAACACCTGCGGTGGACTCAACATAGCTGGTAACGGTAGAAGTACCGAGGCAAGCGCCTGCGACAGTACCGATCGCGTCACTCATCAGAGCAGCGCCGACTTTCGGCAGTTTGCCGTCTTTATCCAGCATATTGCCCTGCTCCGCCACACCGATCAGGGTGCCGACTGTATCGAACAGGTCAACAAACAGGAACGCAAAGACGATTACGGCAAAGTTCAGGATGTTGGAAGCCGCAAAACTAAAGTCAAACTGGAAGAAGGTCGGAGCAAGAGACGGCGGAAGGATACCGCTGCTGAAGTTCGGAATCAGGGAATACACACCCGCGTCAGGGTTGACCACATACCAGCCGGCGAGTTCAGCAATAATGCCGAGCACCCAGGTAATGAGGATACCCCAAAGGATGGAACCTTTGACACGGTAATGCCACATAATGCCAACAATCAGAAGGCCAACCAGAGCCAGAACGACCTGCGGAGAAGAGAAATCGCCGATAGCAACCAGGTTGGAAGCGTCATCTTTCACAACGCCAGCGCCTTTGAGGCCGACAATCGCGATAAACAGACCGATACCTGCGGAAATACCGAGTTTGAGGTTTGCCGGAACACTGTTGACCAGTGTTTCACGGAACTTAAAGGTGGACAGGATGATGAAGATAACACCCTCGACCAGGATAGCCGCCAGCGCGACCTTCCACGGGTCTTTGATGCCCATTTCGGTGAGCATCGGACAGACCGTATAGGCAAAATACGCGTTAAGGCCCATACCGGAAGCCAATGCGACCGGATAATTTGCGAACACAGCCATGATGATGGTAGCAAATGCAGCAGAAACAGCGGTTGCGGTAAAGACAGCGCCCTGGTCCATGCCTGCAGCAGCCAGCATGGTGGGGTTGACCGCCAGGATATACGCCATGGACAGGAAGGTCGTAATACCCGCAATAATCTCTGTTCTGACATTTGTGCCGTGTTCCTTCAGTTTAAAAAACTTTTCCAAAGGTTACACCCCCACAAAATAAAATCCTCTTTTCACCCCAAATTATAGCATTACAGGACAAAAAGAGACATTTGTTTACAGGTCAAGTATAGCAATAACTTTATATAAAAGCAATACTTTTGTAACAAAATTTTAAAATTTGAGAAGGATTTTTTTAAGGCCGAACCGTCATAACAAAAGAAACCGGCTTTAACGCCGATGATTGCCGCAATGCGGTCATCCGTGTCCATTCAGCAAAGATATTTTCCATTGTTATTTACAATAGCTGCAATTCATATATGGCCGCCGTTTTTCTTGATTTTCACCCGGAATCACTCTATACTAAAACAGGAAACGCACAGGTGCGGGTATCAACATACAGATGAGGGGGATTCTATGTATCGGATATTCATTGTGGAAGACGACGCCGTCATCGCGCAGGCGCTTGCCGGTGCGCTCACCCAATGGGGATACGAAGTGAAAACGGCAGAAAATTTTCAAAACATCACGGAAGAATTCACTCTCTTTCAGCCGCATTTGGTTTTGATGGACATCGGCCTGCCGTTTTTTAACGGCTATCACTGGTGTTCCGAGATTCGCCGGCGTTCCAAAACGCCCATTGTGTTCATCTCCTCCGCGAGCGATAACATGAACATCGTAATGGCTATCAATATGGGCGGCGATGATTTCATTACAAAGCCGTTCGACCTAAACGTAGCCGTCGCCAAAGTGCAGGCCATGCTCCGCCGCACCTATGATTTTCAGGGGCAGACCAATGTGCTCGAACACCGCGGGGCTATCCTCAACCTGGGAGACGCCACACTGGAATATCAGGGCAAAAAAATTGACCTCACTAAAAATGAATTTAAAATTCTGCAGCTGCTGCTTGAAAACAAAGGGCACACGGTCGAACGGGACGCCATTATGCAGCGGCTGTGGGAAAGCGAAAGCTTTATTGACGACAACACCCTGTCGGTGAACATGACAAGACTGCGCCGTAAGCTGGAAGACCTCGGGCTCGGGCAGTTCATCCTTACCAAAAAGGGTGTCGGTTACCTTATAAAGGAGGACTGAAATGCGCACAAGCCCCTACCACCGTTTCTCTAATGTGCTGTTTGCTTATCTGCGTCATCGGTTAAAAGCGGCAATCGCTTTTACTTTGGTTTTTTTCATTTTCTTCCTCCTATTCTGGCTCTACGGTTATGATATGGGCATCTACCTGTATGCAATCATCCTTTCCTGTACAGTTGTGGGGATCATGCTGGTCTACGACCTTTCCAGATACTGGAGAAGAGACCGTGAACTGCAAAACCTCTACCGGAGCATCGATGTGACGCTGGAGCTTATGCCGAAAGCCGCCCATCTGCTGGAACAGGATTATCAGGATCTCATTCAGGCGCTGTTTATCCGCAAGCAGGTGCTCGCTCTGGAAGCGGATCGCCGGGCAGAAGAAACCTCCGATTATTACACCATGTGGGCGCACCAGATCAAAACGCCCATCTCCGCCATGCGGCTGCTGCTCCAGTCGGCGCGGACAGAGCATCCTGGCCTTCCGGCTGCGGAAATGGAGCAGGAGCTGTTTAAAATTGAGCAATATGTGGAAATGGTGCTGCAATACCTGCGGCTGGAAAGTATGAACGCCGACCTGGTGCTGCGCGAATACCCGCTGGAAGATTTGGTCAAGCAGGCCGTCAAGCGGTATTCCTCTTCCTTCATCTACCGGAAAATCAGCCTTCGCATGGAACCGCTCGATTGCCCGGTTCTCACCGATGAAAAATGGACCGTTTTTGTGTTGGAACAGCTGCTCTCGAATGCGCTCAAATACACGCCGAAAGGCGAGATACGCATTTACATGGACTCCGCAAAGAAAAACACACTGGTCATTGAAGACACCGGCATCGGCATTCAGGAGGAAGACATCCCGCGGATCTTTGACCGGGGTTTTACCGGCTACAACGGGAGGATGGACAAAAAATCCACCGGGATCGGGCTGTATCTCTGCCGGCGCATCCTCACAAAGCTGGGGCACAGCATCCGCATTGAGTCGCAGGTCGGAAAAGGAACGAAAGTTTTCGTCTGCTTCGCACGGGAAAAAATCGAGATCCAGTCGTGATATAGCGGACCTTTGTACTGTTACATCGCCGTTTCAGACAACAAACGAGATATCATCCTTACAAAACTGTAAGATTTGGAAAAAGAAATGTAAGCCGAACCTATGGCAGCGCATTTCTTTTTTTCTTACAATAAAAACAGTCGGACGGCCGAGCGCCGTCAAAACCAATTACGGGAGGATCTGTTCCATGCCATTGCTGGAAGTCAAGAATGTGAAAAAAATATACACCACCCGCTTCGGAGGGAACAAGGTACAGGCGCTGTCCAACGTTTCCTTTTCGGTCGAGAAAGGGGAATACGTTGCCATCATGGGGGAATCCGGCTCCGGTAAAACCACCCTGCTCAACATCCTCGCTTCGCTGGATAAACCCACGACCGGCGAGGTACTGCTGGAGGGGCGCGATATTGTAAGCATCCGCGACCGGGAAATTTCGGCCTTCCGCCGCAACCATCTCGGCTTTGTATTTCAGGATTTCAACCTGCTAGACACCTTTTCCCTGCGGGACAACATCTTTCTCCCGCTGGTCCTTTCCCGCACCCCTTACCGGGAGATGGAAGCAAGGCTGAAACCGCTTGCTCAAAAGCTGGAAATCTCGGAACTGCTGGATAAATTCCCCTACGAGGTTTCCGGCGGACAGAAACAGCGCGCGGCAGTCGCACGGGCCCTCATAACCCGCCCGCGCCTGGTGCTGGCCGATGAACCCACCGGCGCGCTGGATTCCAAAGCCGCAACCCATCTGCTGCAGCTCTTTTCTGAGATCAACGCAGAAGGTCAGACCATCTTTATGGTCACCCACTCGGTCAACGCGGCAAGCCATGCGGGGCGTGTACTCTTCATTAAGGATGGAGAGGTCTTCCACCAAATTTACCGGGGTTCCATGACCAACGAAAAAATGTACCAGAAGATCTCCGACGCGCTCACGGCGCTTTCCACAGGAGGTGCGGAGGTTGAATAGCCTGTTTTTTTACCCCAGACTGGCTGCGCAGAATCTGCGCAAGAATTTAAAAACCTATCTGCCGTATATGCTCTCCGCCATCTGCACCATCGGCATGTTCTATTCCATGCTGTTTATTTCCAATAATCCAGGACTCAGGGATATGCCGGGCGCCTCTACCCTGCCGGCTTTTTTCGGGCTGGGTAGCATCATTGTGGGGCTGTTTGCCTTCTTCCTGCTGTTTTATACCAACAGCTTTCTCATTAAGCGAAGAAAAAAAGAACTGGGGCTTTACTGTATCCTCGGTATGGAGAAAAAGCACATTGCCAAGGTGCTGTTTTTCGAGGTGCTGTTCACAGCGGTCATCTCCATCGCCGGTGGGATTTTCGGCGGCATTCTGTTCAGCCGGCTGCTTTATATGCTCCTGCTGTATCTGCTCGGCGCCCCAACCGCAATCAGCTTTACCCTCTCGCCCGTTTCAATCCTGTCAACATTGATTCTGTTCCTTGTGATCTTCGGGTTTACTCTGCTGTCTGACCTGTGGCAGATCCGAATCGCGAACCCAATCGATCTCATGCGCTCAAGCGCAAAGGGTGAAAAAGAGCCAAAGACCCGGTGGGTACTTGCCGTGTTCGGCGTTCTCTTCCTGGGGGCAGGCTATCTGCTGGCGCAGTCCTGTTCCAGCCCCCTTGACGTCATGAGTTTGTTTTTCCTCGCCGTAATCTGTGTCATCATCGGTACCTATCTGCTGTTTATCGCGGGCAGTATCTTAATTTTGAAGTTCCTGAAAAAGAAAAAGAGCTTTTACTACAAGCCAAATAACTTTACCGCAGTTTCCGGTATGATCTACCGAATGAAGCAGAATGCCGCAGGACTCGCAAGCATCTGCATCCTCAGCACGATGGTGCTGGTCACCGTCTCCACCACTGTTTCCATGTTCGTGGGAAAAGACGACATGCTCCGCCAGCAATACCCGTTGGATTTTCAAGCTTACCTGGAAGATTCCCTGACAGAAGAAGGGCTAACACTGGATCAGACCGAAGAACGGTTTAACCAGATTGCCGAAAAAGTTCTTGCCGAAAACGGCGTGGAAGCCCAAAACTACACATCCTACACCACAGCAAGCTATTATGTTGACATCAAAGAGGACCGCGTTTCGGGTGAAGGGGTGTCTTTTCTGGAGTTCATGCCGCTTGAGGACTACAACAAACTGGAGGGCACAGACGTTTCACTGAAATCCAACGAGCTCCTTCTGTTTTCCGCCACCAATCAAGAATACACATACGACACAATAACCATCGGCGGCACGGAATTTGACGTGACTGTGATCGACCATATCGGAGATTCCACCAAAATGGATATTGACATAGGCGCAAGTTACTATATCATCATCGTCAAAGATATGAATCTTCTCAAGCAGATGCCCGAATTGATCTACCAGGGGACTGATGTTCCGGAAGATTCCTCCACCCGCTACGTCGGGTTTGACATCAGCGACGAAAGCAAGCTGGAAGCCGTCAACGACGCGCTCTTCCGCGCAATAGAGCCGGAAAACATGCGTGTAGTCTCCCTGTATGACGTCCGAATGAATTGGTACCAGCTTTACAGTGGCTTTCTGTTCATCGGCATCTTCCTCGGCGCGCTGTTTTTGATGGCGACCGTGCTCATCATCTACTACAAGCAGATTTCAGAAGGATATGACGACCGCGAACGGTTTGACATTATGCAAAAGGTCGGTCTCAGCAAAAAAGAGGTTCGCAAGACCATTCACAAACAGATTATTATGATCTTCTTCCTGCCGATTCTTGTAGCAGTCATCCACCTTGTTGTCGCGTTTCACGCCATCCGCATCCTGTTGTTTATCTTCGGGCTTACCAACGTTGGGCTGTTTGTCCTTTGCACAGCCGTTACCATACTCATTTTCGTTGCGGTATATACAGCAGTTTATCTGCTGACCGCACGCACCTACTACCGAATTGTAGAACATTAGAAAGCGAGGGCCATATGAACCGTGAAACACCACTTAAAAAAGGAGTTTATTTTACGCTGTTTTTATGCATCGGAGCAGGCATTCTGCTCATTTCGCTCATCGGCGCACTCATTAACGTGTGCTCCTCAAAACGCCAGACTCCTCCCATCATATAAACCCAAGCCTTAAAAAAGGCGCGGAAAGGGGCAGCCG
>OFMJ01000170.1_pt1 | contig 74815 bp, 60 predicted proteins | sample 1541801 | NCBI WGS metagenome assembly OFMJ01 (sample SAMN04209234, study PRJEB22552) | human gut metagenome | biome: gut; material: feces | host: Homo sapiens | place: USA: Oklahoma
CACGAACCTAATAGCTTGCCAAAGCTATATTTATTATATGCCCTTACGGGCGCACTAATAGATGGGCACAGGCGTATCAAGGCTATGGATATGTATTACAAATACGATGGTACTTCTGATACAGACTATAAGGTAAAAGTGGAGGTTGTGAACCTTGACGAAAAAAAAGAAAAGGAACAGCTTACTTATATGGCAGTAGGAAACACCAAGCCTGATTTAGATTTGCTCGCGAGTTATTTGCCTGATATAGACTATTCCGAAGTCGGGTTGAGTCCTGATGAGTTGAATGATATACTTGCGATAAGTGAAGTTGATGCCAATTCCTTATCAGAGTCATTAGATGACTTGTTATTGCCAACAGACTTCGATGGTATAAAAAATCCTATTCCTGAAGATGCTGCACTGCCATATGAAGAGAAGAAAGAACACATGAAAGCGGTAAAGCAACAAGTAAAAGAATCTGCATTTCAGCACAGGCAGGATGAAGATGCTTATATAATACTTTCATTTTCTTCTTTTGAGACAAAATCAGATTTTTGTGATTTGTTGGGTATCAGTACGGATGAAAAATTTGCCAAAGGAGAAGAGGTTTTGAAATTGATTGAGTAATCAAAATAAACAGATACGCGCGCATGGGAAAGAAGCCAGACATATCGAAATTCAGAGAGGTCCTTCATAAAACAGGTGGAAATCTCTCTAAAGTTGCTGCTGTATTCAATGTAACCCGAAAAACCGTGTATGATTGGGCCAGAACAGACTGCCAGTTCAAAGATGCTATCACCGACGAAAGAGGTTCTCTGGTAGATGAATGCCTTGTATCTGCACGTGTACTTGCGCTTGGTATCCCTGAGAAAGATGAAAATGGGAACTTTATCGGATGGCGTGAACGTCCAGATGGGTATATGATTCGCTATTTACTTTCCACATTAGGAAGAAAAGAAGGTTTTGGAGACCGAGAAGACGAAGACGCAGATATTCCAAAGGATATTGACCACGGAATTTCTATTGACTCATGGATTAAAAATAACCTGAAATGATTGTACCCCAAGCGATATATCATCCGTTATATACCGATAGCGAGAAATTTATCATTCTCATTACCGGTGGCCGTGGCTCAGGGAAGTCTTTCAACGCTTCTACCTTCATAGAGCGGCTGACGTTCGAGATGACTCCCACAGAGAAGATAGTCCACCAGATTCTATATACCCGTTATACGATGGTATCTGCCGGGATGTCTATCATTCCAGAGATGATGGAAAAGATAGATTTGGACGGAACAACGAAGTATTTCAAGACTACCAAAACCGATATAGTAAACCGGATGACCGGCAGCCGTATCATGTTCCGCGGTATCAAGACATCTTCCGGGAATCAGACGGCCAAGTTGAAATCAATTCAGGGTATCACCACCTTTGTCTGCGATGAAGCGGAGGAATGGACCAGTGAGGAAGAGTTTGACAAGATTATGCTCTCCATCCGTAAGAAGGGAATCCAGAACCGGATTATCATCATTATGAATTCCTGTGACTCGAACCACTTCATCTACAAGAAATACATCGAGAATACCCACCGGCTGGTGGAGATTGACGGTGTACCGGTTCAAATCTCAACTCATCCGAATGTTCTTCATATCCATACGACTTACTTCGACAATATAGAGAACCTTTCTCCTGAGTTCCTGAGAGAAGTCAAGGAAATGAAAGAGAAGAATCCGGAGAAGTACGCTCATGTGGTTATCGGACGTTGGGCGGACGTGGCCGAAGGTGCCGTGTTCAAGAAATGGGGTATCGTAGATGAGTTCCCCATGTGGTGCAAGAAGGTGGCTATCGGGCAGGACTTTGGTTACACCAATGATCCATCGGCTTCTATCCGGTGTGGCATCGTAGACAATGCGCTTTATCTGGATGAAGTGGATTATAGAACTGGATTACTTTCTGGGGATATTATAAAGACGCTACGCCCGTGGAACTTGAGAGTGATTGCCGACAGTGCGGACCCGCGACTCATTCAGGAGATTCATAACGGAGGGATTAAAATATACGCGGTAGAGAAAGGACAAGGTTCTGTCAATGCCGGTATTGACAAGATGCAGGGAATGGAAATATTCATCACCAAGCGTTCTTATAACCTTCAACGGGAGTTCAGAAACTATGTATGGGCAAAGGATAAGGATGGAAACTACATCAACGAACCTGAAGACCATGATAATCATGGCATAGATGCTGCACGCTACTATGTGCTGGGAGAACTTCTCGGTAGAATTATGAAACCCAAAGACGTTTCAGGAATATTTGGACATTAAACTTTAGAATATGATACGCTTTATACAAACCTCAGAAGAGTCTGGAGACTGTTCAGCTTATTACGATGTAAGACTGGATAGACCTCATACAGTTGGTGAGTTCATAAACTTAGTTCTCATTGAAAGAAAAGGAGAATGGGGTAAGTTTGAAATTTATAATCCAAACGTGAGTTGGTTGGATTATAAAAAATACGAATACCGCTATGGAGTTTTGAACGATGCAATTCCAAAAAACTTGTTAGAAAAGAAAATAATTAGCATAAAGGCTAATGGCGGCTGGACTAATATGGATTACCTTTTAAAGTTGGAACAATAAATGTAATAATATGAGAACCTTAGAAGAAATTTTAGCTATACCTGAAATAGAGAGAAAAATCTACTATCTGAAGAAAGGACGAAAGACCGAGCAACCAAACGCTCACGCTCTTTACAACGACTGGAATCCGAACAAGCACGAGATAGTGATAGATGAAGAGAAATACCCGAAAATCAAAATCACGACCCAGCCTGAGAAACGGATTACAGACCCGACAACCGGGAAAGAATATATTGAGCCGGCAGTAAGAAAAGAAGTTGAACCGAACAGGATTGCTCTTCCTCTCGAACAGGACATTGTGAACATTCAGACAGCCTTCACCGTGGGAACAGAACCGGTCCTTGATTGCCAGCCGGACCAGTCGGAAGAAATCCTTCTTTCCACATTGAAGCAGGTGTTCAAGAAAAACAAGCTGAAATACCAGAACAAGAAAGTAGTCCGGGCATGGCTGGCCGAGCAGGAAGTGGCCGAATACTGGTATGTGGTGAAGGATGACGGTTTCTGGGCAAAGCTCAAACGAAAGATTTCAGGAATCTTCGGCAAATCAAAACCTGAATACCGTCTGAAGAGTGCCATCTGGTCTCCGTTCCGTGGCGACAAGCTCTATCCCTTCTTCAATGATCAGGGGGATTTGGTAGCCCTATCCCGTGAGTACAAGAAGAAAGACCTGAACGATGTAGAGATTACATGTTTCATGACCATTACCAAGGACATGGTTTACCAATGGGAACTGACAAGTAATTGGACCGACAAAGGTACGTTCGCACATGGATTCAAAAAGATGCCGGTGATTTACATGTACCGTCCGGAAGCGTATTGTGAGAAGATTAAGAGTCTTCGCGTAAGACTGGAGAAACTTCTTTCAAACTATGCAGACTGTATCGACTACCACTTCTTCCCTATCCTCATGCTTTTTGGTAACGTGGAGAATTTCTCAGGTGAGTTCAAGAATCGTGTAGTCGAGCTGACCGGTCAGGGAGCAAATGCCCAGTATCTTACCTGGTCTCAGGTGCCCGATACGGTAAAATTTGAGGTGGAGACGCTGTTAAGTCAGATATACGGACTGACCAATACGCCCAGAATCTCTTTCGACTCCCTGAAGGGTACAGGAAACGCCGTTTCCGGTGTGACTTTCGACTATGTGTTCATGTCCACCCACCTGAATGTGGAGAACCTGAATGAAACCGTCGGCGAGTTCATGCAACGACGGGTAAACTTTCTTGTCTCTGCGTTGGGTTCCGTGAATTCCACCCTTGAAGAAGCCTCCGAAACCATTGACGTGGATGTGCAGATGCAGCCATACAAACTGGAGGACATCAAAGACAAGATAGACACAGCTATCAAGGCCAAGGACGGTGAAATCTGGTCTCAACAGCGAGCCATTACCTTTGTGGGGAACGTGGATGCAGTTCTGGATGAGATTGAAGCCATCAAGGAAGAGCAGGCTGAGAAGCAGAAGAACGACATTGAGAAACAGAAACAGCTTTCCTCTCTTAAAAGTGCTGGTAGCAAATCTGAAGAATAGAACAACCCAGTCAGAATATTTACGAGGATAATACAAAACAGAATGATATAAATCTAAAATATTAACTAATTTAATAGCGGTATCTTTCGAGGTATCGCTATTTTCTTTATCATAGTAAAAACATGAATACTTCTTTGTAATTATTCGTTATTTTACTATATTTGCATTGTAATTAAGTCTTAAACGCTATGAGCTACAAATCAGTTAAAGACGTTGTAACGCTGCTTACTGAAAATGGCTTTTGGTTCGTGAGGCAGAAAGGCAGTCACATGGTTTACACTGATGGTAGCCATGTAGTGATTGTCCCAGACCACGGCAAGAAAGGCGTTGAGAAAGGCACTTATTACAACATTCTGAGGCAAGCGGGGCTAAAATAGCCCCCGCCTCTTTTGTTTAACGATAAAAAGGAGGTCAGTATGAAAACCGTAGAAGTGATTGTAGAACATGCTGGAAATAATCTTAGTGCCTATATTGAAGGTGCTCCGGTGATTACTGTCGGTAACGACGTGAAGGAAATCGAGAAAAACATGAAGGAAGCTGTTGAACTTTATCTGGAGTCATGCAAGGAGATGAACATCGCTCCAGTGGAAATTTTGCAGGGAGAGTTCACCTTGAAGTTCAAAATAGATGCTGCTACCTTCATCAACTATTACAGCAGTATTTTCACAAAGGCCGCTTTGAGCCGGATCACCGGAATCAATGAGCGCCAGTTGTGGCATTATGCAGCTGGGGTACACAAACCCCGTAAACAACAATTGGAGAAGATTCAGAAAGGTATTAATGCGCTGACAGAGGAACTGGCAGCTATAAATTTGTTGTGATTATTAATTAAATATAAAGGAGCATAGTACATACAATGAAAGCGAAAGATGTTAATCCAAGTAATTTTAAGGTTGAGAATGTTGTATTTGAAAATGATGATTTTTCTATAACGATAGGTATTTGGAAAAATGGGGATAGGAGAATGGCAATGAGATGGAATGGTTATGGAGATGATCCCGGATACCCTAAATTATTTAAAAACCCAGTCTGGTTCATCGTTGATGACTCTTTAATATTACCTTTTCTGAATGCTTTAAGGAACGTAAAAGATTCTGACAAAAAAGAAATAGAAGCAGCTATATTGAAATTTTAAAAGTATAATTGGATGATGATCTAGCGTGATTATTTAGGTAGTCACGCTTTCTTTTTTATATAAAAACGAACATTTCCCTAATTGTTTCGTATCGTTAGCCTTTAAATTTCCCCTTCCCTTTCTCTATAAGTAAATTTACCGTATGAAATTATTAATCAAACTCATACGGTATGACAATTTTTGAAATGATTTTGGCAGGACTGCAACAAAAGTTTTCTGGGGTGGATACTGCCACACTTACCCGCATCGCCACAAAGAAGGCTGAGGGTGTAACGGACGAGACGAAGGTAAACTCCATCGTGGAGGGTATCTCATTTCAGGACGTGATGCAAAACTATGGTGATTTCCGTGCAGGACAAGCGCAAACCTCCGCAGTTACAAACTACGAGAAGAAGCATGGACTGAAGGACGGAAAGCCAATCGAGAACCCGAAACCTGAACCACCGAAACCTGAACCAAAGCCGGACGAAAAGCCGGACATCGCCAAGCTGATAGCCGACGGCATCGCCGCAGGCATCAAGCCTTTCTCCGACAAGCTGGCGGCTTTTGAAGCCAAAGAGGCACAAGCACAACGCATGGCGCAAATCTCATCGGTGGCCAAGAAGTACGGTATTCCCGATTTCATGCTGAAAGACCGCACAATCCCCGAAAACACGGACTTGGACACCTATATGAAGGACGTGAAGCAGGAAATGACCAACGCGGGATTCCAGTTCAACAAATCCCCAGAAACTGCTGAGCAGAAACTGGAGAAAGAGACAAGTGAGTTCGCAAAGATGATTGAGAACGACACGAAACAGATTGTAGAACAACAAAAAAAGTAATTTATGGCAGCAGGCTATGTTTACAAAATCGAACCCGAACCTTCCGTAGAGGAAAGATATGACGTGGAGAGCGGCCGCCGCAGAATCGGTCCGTACAAGCTCGACACGGCAAATCTTCCCGTCGGTGAGTATTTGCCTTCATTCACGCCCATTGCGGCTGACTTGGTACAAAAGACGGCCAAGGTAGCTATACGTGTGGAGGTAGCAGAAAAATTCACGTCAGGAACAACCCTGAAGGTGAAGAAGAAATCGTTGGCTTATGTCGGGATGCACATCGGTGACGGAGCCAAAGGCGCAACGGTGAATGGCATCAACAAGCAAAATGCCAATTATGATGAATTGACATTGAGCAAGGACTTGGGAGCAGCTGTTGAAGCAGGCTCTGTACTGTATGAGGCTACGGACGTCAACGGGACAACCCCGAAAGTTGTCGCTAACTCCGCTCTCTATGAGCGTACAAAGGTAGAGGGCGGTATCGTACTGGTGGCACTCTTGATGCGGGCATACGAGATTGAGCCATCCAAGCTGGTGATGCCTTTCTCTGACGTAGACAAGGCAAACATGCCGCACTTCCAGTTCAACGCTCCCGATGTGAAAGCGCAAGGCGGAACGGTTTACACGGATGCCACGCAATCGGCGAGCGGACTGATGAGCGCGACGGACAAAAAGAAGCTGGACGGTATCGCAGCCAACGCCAACAAGTACACACTTCCTGTAGCTTCATCTTCTGCATTGGGTGGAATCCAGCTTGGATTTACTCAAACCGGGAAGAAATATCCGGTTGCGGTTGAAGGCAATAAGGCTTATGTGGAAGTTCCTTGGACAGACAACAACACGACGTACAATGCTGCAAGTGCAAGTACGTTAGGGCTGGTTAAACAAGGTGCAGCCGTGGCAGATGCTGGCGCGGAAGATATTCAAGCTAAATTAAATGCCCTGTTAGATTCATTGAGAACTGCCGGGGTAATTGCCAAATCTTAAAGTCAGGAGGACAAGATTATGATGCTAACCATTCATACACTTTTTAATGACCCGAACATCGTAAACGCGGTCATTCAGCGCGTCCTTCAGACCCGTAAGGATGCTATATACTGGCAACAGTATCTCACGTTCCGTCAGGTGACAACCCGTGTGTTCAAGGACTATATCGGTACGGTGACGGGCGTGATGGCGGGTTCCATCAACTCGCAGTATGCCCGTAAGCCTATCCGGGAGCGTCAGAATATAGGCTATGGATATGGTGAAATCGCCTACTTGGGCGACCGCTACCAAATCTCCATTGACCGTCTTTCTGACCTTCAGGACTTGGTAGACAAATATAACGCAGCCAAGACAGCCGACCAGGTACAGGCAATGCGTGACATCGTGGACTTCATCTACGACGACTACCGCCAAGTGCTCCTTGCCGCCCACAAGCGCATGGACATCGTGGTAGGCTCGTTGCTGATGACCGGAAAAGCCACGGTGAAGAACAAGGACGACAATGCCGCCGGAGTGGACTTGCTGAACATCGAACTCCCGTTCAAGGTCATCACACCAAATGCAGGTGATAAGACGAATTTCATCACCTACCTGCAACAGCAAATCAATGCGCTGCGTGTGGATTACGGCATGTTCCCCAAAATGATTATGTCCCGTGGCACATTCATTAAGAACATCATTGGCTCTGCGGAGTTCGGCGACAAGTTCAAGATGCAGCTTTCCGGCAATGAGATGTACCTCTCCACCGGATTGATTACATCGCAACTGGCATCGCAGGTGTTTACCGGCATCGGGCTTCCGGCCATCGAAATCAAGGAGGACTACGTGAAAGACCAGACGGGAAAGAACGTACAAATCTACGCGGACGACCGCATCACCCTCTTGCCGCAAGACCGTATTGGCTACATGCGTTGGCACACCCCGTATGAAGCTACCGACCCGACGCCCGGGCGCAACTACTCCGGTGCTGACGGAGGTATGCTGATTTGCGGCTACAAGGACGACAACGGACGCTATCTGGAGTACACCGCCGAGTGGATTCCGCAGATTACGAACCCGAACCTGATTGTGAACTTTGATTTGTCAACCATGAACGAATGACAGTAAACGACTACATATCACAGAAGTTTCAGACCTTCGGCATTAACTTGTCGGAGGCTGACCTTTTGGAGATAAGTTTGTCTTCAGGAATAAGCGGAGATGATGAGATGGGCCCGTCAAACATCGGACTTGTTTCGGTGTCTATGGCGAAGTTCATCCCCTCTCTATTACTCCGTGCCACTTCCATCAGCGAGAACGGTTTCTCTATGTCATGGGATACAAAAGGCTTGAAGGAATACTATTCTTTCTTGTGCAAGAAGTATGGTCTTGAAGACACGCTGTCAGATAAACCTAAAGTCAGATTCCTATGATATTTGCTCCACATACATTACAGGTTAAGGTCTTTACTCCGATGGAAACAGACGAGTTCGGCCGGCCCATTCCCGGAACAGGTGGTGAAAGCTGGCAGGACGTGTGTAGGTGCCGGTGTGACGACAACTCTACCAAAGAGTTTACTTCGGAGAATGGCAAGGTGTACCGACCGAACTATCACGTAGTCTGTGAGAAGAAAACCTCACTGAAGGCTGGTGATGAGGTCAGATGTATGGACGGTAAGAATATCCGTGGAACTGGCAAGGTTTACATGGTGAAGAATACAAACTATTTTGGTTACTCAGAGATATGGCTGTAAAATTTGATTTTTCGGACGTGAATAGCTTTTTCGAGCAAGGCTATGCCGAGGTGAAATCTGTTGAAGATAAAGTTGGCAAGGAAGCTGTCGATTACGCTGTGAAGAACGGAAGTTACCAGAACCGGACTGGAACGCTCCGTAAGTCAAACAAATACTCAGTTCAGGATGATGGACTGGAGTTAAGGAATGAGGCTGAATACGCTTCTTTCGTTGAATCCAAAGGTTACGAAGTCTTGACTGGTGCAGCCATATATGCTGAGAAACGATTAAAGGAGGAAATCAAATGAAGAAATACATTGGAACAAAACAAGTAGAAGCAGAACCTATGACAATGGGTAATGCTTATAGTAAAGGATTTCTGCAAGCTGGCAAAGTCCCATCGGAAGCCGAAAAGGATAAAGCTGGCTATCATGTGAAGTATAAAGACGGTTATGAAAGCTGGTCGCCGGCAGAACCGTTTGAAGAAGCATATAAACTTGCAGATACCGCACTCGACCGTATGATGATTGAAGGAGAGGAACTTACTGTTAAACTTGAAAAACTTCAAGCCTTTATCGGTACAGATAAGTTTGGTAGCCTTGATGAAGCTACAAAGGCTATGCTTGTAGCGCAGGCTAAAATCATGACTGAATATCAGTGTGTGCTGAACCAGAGATTCACTAAGATGGAAAGTGGAAATGGTGGTTTCGGCTGTTTGTCATTCTCAATAGCTATTGTTCTTTTAGCGAAAGGATTTGCCATCAGAAGAACTGGCTGGAACGGTAAAGGATTGTTCGTTATCAAGCAAGTACCGGCACATATTGAGAGTGATATTATCCCTAGAATGCAGTCTCTTCCCCAGTCTGCTAAAGACCTTATTCTGAAAGGAAAGGGCTTTATCGACTACGCAAGCCAGTGTCTTATCTACAATGAGAATACTGGACGTGCTGATTCATGGGTTCCGTCCATTAGTGATGTATTTGCAGAAGATTGGGAGATTGTACAATGATAGTAACCACCGACATAGCGAACATACTTTACCGTGATTGCCAGCCTTTCGGAATATCCATTGTTCCCCATGGCAAGAAACTGACTGGCGAATTGAAATCCGAAAGGATCGTCATTCACGCTAAAAAGCAGCAGCCAGAGACATACTGGAAGAAGTCTTTCGCGGAAGTAAACCTTTGCGTTCCTGACTTGAAAGAAGGTGAAGCCAGCACCATCCGGCTGAACGCACTGGAGAAACAGGCGCAAGAGCTATTCGACGGCATAACCGGACGCTATGATGGTACCACCTATCATTATTCTATCGAGTCAATCGGAATAGAGGAGGACACATACTTGAAGTGTCATTATGTGAATGTAAGAATTTTATTTGAAGTTTTAAATGTGAAATGATATGGCAGAAGCAAAGAAAATAACAGCTGTAAATATCAAGAAACTTTGGTATGGTGAAACAAGTGCTATTGCAGAAGATTTGACCGGACAGGCTTTGTATACTCTTTTGCAGGGGGAGACCTTGAAAGAAGTCAAGAATATTCACCAGGATACCTGGACGCTCGAAGAAGCGGAAGCAAGCCGAACGAACTACAAGAACCAGCTCACGAATCAGACCTATCGAAGTGATAAGGAAATGGGTGACGTGACTGTTAACTTTACTATTGGTGAGTACGACTACCCTACCAAGAAAGACCTCATGGGAGGTGATGTCATTAACACCGACAAAGGTTGGAAACGTGCAAGAGGTAAGGTGAACATCGAAAAGTTGATTGTTGCCATGACCGAAGATGACCAGTATTGCGTCATTCCTCGTGCAGACATCGGGGCCCGCGAAGCTACTACCGATAAGGCTATCGGACTTCCAGTGAGTGCTGTGGAGTTAGAACCAAAAAATTCGGCAGTTTCTCCGGAATACTGGTTTGACTCAGAAGAGGTAAAAGCAGGTGTTTAATGCCTATCCAATAGGTAGAATTTGAATTCCATAACAGGGGTGGGCTTTATGGCTTCACCCCTTAATTTTTATTTTATCAGAATGAATCAAGGAGCGAAAATAGTATCAGAATCCATTATCGGAAGTGATTTTAGGACGGTGTTTGTTGCCGGAAAAGCCTACACGGTCTACCCTCCTACTGTCCACAAACTGGCCGGGGCAATCTCCCATCTGTCAGGCGTACAAGAAGCAGACAATTTGAGAGAAGTCCTGCTTTCCTTGGGAGAAAGCGAAGCTTACAGCAAGGCTCTCTCCTGGCTGATAGCTGGTGACGAAAGTTTGAGCGAAGAACTTGGAAAAGGAACATACGAAGAGAATGTGAACGCATTGGATGAAGCACTCTCTATGATTGACTCAAAGGTTTTTCTCAAAGCTGTCAGCTTGGCGAGGAACGTAAGCCTGCTGGCAGCGAAACCGAGGTTGTAGGGAATGATACTCTATTGGGACAGATAGCGTCGTTCATGGAAAATCTGCATCTGTCATACCGGGAAGTGGTCTACGAGATACCGTACAGAAACTTAGTATTAATGCAGCGTGACAAGCTCCATACCGTTACAGGGACAAAGGTTACAAAGGTACAGGGTAAGGACATGGCTTCGCGCAGAAGAAGAAACAAGAAATAGATATGGCTACACTATACTTTAAAGTCAGTTCAGATTATGATGAGGTTATCCGTCTGAGGAAGGAATGTGAGAAGCTGGAAGCCCAACTCAAAAAGATGGACGTGAACAAATCCCCCGCAGCCGCCAAGGCTTTGGAAACTCAACTGGCATCTGCTCGCCAACAGATGATGGGGCTGGTGACCGAGGCGGCCAAGGCTGGTGCTGTGATGGAAAATGGCTTCAAGAAGAAAATCTATGATGCCTCCCAGACGGTGAACGGATTGTCTGAAAAGATTATTGCCCAACGCGCCGTCATCAAAGATATAGAGTTTGATGTGAAACGTCTTGGAGACGCTTATCGCACGGCTTTGAAGAATAATCCTATCGGAGCATCCGGCAAGCTGGCAGAATACAACGCTGCCCGCAAGGCACTCGATGAAGAGAAAGCGGCATTGTTTGGATTAACGCAGCAACAAGCTGAAGCTCGGCTTTCGGTGAAAAAACTCAGGGATGAGTATTCTCTCTATAAGAAAGAGGCAGGCGATACGGTAGAAATCAACAACGGGCTTTCCATGTCGTGGGGAAAGATGCTTGGTGTAATCGGAGGAGCTACGGCATTGAAATCATTGGCTTCACAGATTGTCCGTGTCCGTGGAGAGTTCCAGTCCATGCAGACGGCTATTGAAACTATGGTGGGGAAAGATGTAGCCTCCGGACTGATGGCTCAACTGAAAGAAATGGCCAAGATTTCTCCGCTCACTCTTACAGATATGGTCGATGCCGAAAAGATGATGCTCGGCTTCAACATCCAGGCGGAAGACACGGTACGATACCTTCAGGCGTTGAGCGATATATCAATGGGAGACAGTGTTAAATTCAAATCGCTTACATTGGCATTCTCCCAAATGTCTGCCGCAGGCAAGCTCATGGGAAGCGACCTTAACCAGATGATAAATGCCGGATTCAACCCCCTGCAAATCATCTCCGAAAAGACAGGAAAATCCATCTCAACACTGAAAGACGAAATGTCAAAAGGAGCCGTTTCCGCAGAGATGGTGCAGCAGGCATTCATTGATGCCACCAGCGCAGGAGGCAAGTTCTATCAGATGTCTGAAAACGCATCCAAGACCATCAACGGACAGCTATCCATGATGCAGGATGCCTTGGACAATGCTTTCAACGAGATGGGACAAGCATCTGAGGGTGTAATCATGGAAGGAATACAGCTTACCACCACGCTAATACAAAACTATGAAACGGTAGGGAAAGTGTTGGTAGGTCTTGTGGCTACTTACGGAGCATATCGAACGGCTGTCATGTTGGCCACTATTGCCACAAGCAAACACACCATCGCAGAAGTAGCTTTGACAAATGCGAGGATTATTGCCCGGAAGGCTCAATTATTGCTTAACGCAGCCATGCTGACCAATCCGTATGTGGCAGTAGCTACGGTGATTACCGGACTGGTGGCAACCATGTGGGCATTGTCTGACAGTACTACAGCGGCTGAAAAGGCTCAGGAAAGGTTCTGCCAAAAATCGTCCGAAATGAAAAATAAGGAAGAAGAACGCAAAAAGAGCCTTGAAAGCCTTATAAGCACCATCAATGACGAAACTACTGCAACCGTAGCGAGAGCGGATGCTTTAAATAAGCTGAAAAGTGAATATCCTGACATTTTCAAAAAATATGTTGACGAAAAAGGGCATATAACCGACCTGATAGAGTTATGGAAGGAATACAACGACCAAGCATCCGTATCAAGCCGAGAATCCAAACAAAGGATGGTTGAAAACATTGACGCCCAAATAGCAGTTACGCAAAACAACCTTAATACAGCAAAGGCCAATTCAGATTGGGGAAGTGTAAAGAAATATCGTGAACAGCTTGAATCACTACAGAAGGAACGTTCCAAATGGGTCAAAGAGGTACTGACAGATGTAAACAGAGAACTTTCCGTTAAAGAGGAAGCTCCGAAAACCTATGCAGAGGATTATGAGCAAGCGCGCAAGGACTGGGAGGAAGCAAAGAAAGAATTGGAAAAGATTGAAGCTGAAAAGGATAAATTCACTTCCGAACAATACGAGAAAGCCAAGAAACGGGTGGAAACCACCGAAAAGGCGTACAAGAATCTTGGTGGTGTTACCTCCGATAAACCTATAAAAGACGCCCAAAAGGAAGCCGAACGACAAAAGGAAGAGCAGCAACAGCTTGCAGAAGAACTCCTTCAGCTTCGCAGAACCAATCAGCAGGATGAAATCAACCTGATGGAAGAAGGTTCTGAAAAGAAGCGTAGACAGATTGAGCTGGATTACCAGAAAGAAATCGACGAAATTAAGAAGCAACGCAAAAAATGGGAAGATGCACAAGGTGGAAAGCTTACGTCTGAACATCGGGAAGTATTAGGGAATCGTGCGTCTAATGCCATGCAGTCACGTGAAAAAGGTCTGGCCGCAATTACGGATACCGAAAATCAGGCTGCAATCGAGGCCAACGAACGCTACCTGAAAAACTACGGCACGTTCATGCAAAAAAGACAGGCTATCACCGATGAGTACAACCGTAAAATATCAGAGACCACTACTCAGGGAGACAAGGACATACTCCAGAAAGAAATGGAAAAGGCACTCTCCTCCCTTGATCTTGAAAAACTGAAACAGGGTATCAACTGGGAACTTGTATTCGGTGACTTGGATAAGGTCTCCAAAGAGTCCTTGAACAAGGTAAAGAAGCAGCTTAGGGACTTCAAGAACTCAGATGAATACAAGAACATGGCCGTTGACCAAAAGAAGGTCATTGACGAGGCGTTGAACAACATCCAGTCAACCCTCATCGACAAAGGCGGATTGCTGGCCGATTTACCCGAACAGTTAAGCGAACTTGCCAAGGCACAGGAAGAACTGTCACAAGCCCAGGAGGAATACAACGAAGCCATGAGAAGCGGAACAGATGCACAAAAGGAAGCTGCTACAAAAAAGCTGAACGACGCCCAAAAGAGACAGCAGAACGCTCAAACCAATGTACAGAAGTCAACAGACAAAACGACAAGCAACCTTATCACATTGTCGAATGTTATTACCCAGCTTGGCTCCAATTCAGAGATGTCCCTTTCTCAAGTCGGAAGCTTGGCCGGCGATGTTGTTGATGTTTTTACAGAAGAAGGAAGTAAGATTGGTGGAATCATTGGAGCCGCATTTTCTCTTTTAGATGCTATCGGAACACAGGGACTGGACGGCTTCGTCGGTAACATATTCAGTAGTGTCTTTAAGTCTGTTGGTGGAATATGGGATACCTTGACTTTTGGTGGATTCAGCAAACTATTCGGTATTGGAGGAAACAAAAAAGAGGTACAGGATACCATTAACAGACTCACGGACAGAAACGAAAAGTTACAGTCTGCCATCGAATCCCTTACGGAAGAAATGAAGTCCAGCAAGGGAAGCGAAAAATCCGTAGCAGAGTACAATAAAGCCATCAAGTATCAGGAGGAATACAACAAGAATGTTCTTGCAAAAGCGCAGGCTAATGCGGGTTATCACAGCAGCCATCATAGCTGGGCCTATTACATGGGTTGGTCGGAAAGTGACATACAATGGATTCGAGAGAATGTCATGGCAGAATTCACAGGTACAAATTCCTTATGGCAGATGTCTCCAGAGCAAATGGAGTTATTGCGCCAGAATGTAGACCTATGGCAGAAAATGGCCGATTCCGGGAAAGGTGGATATGGAAACAGTGTCGTTGAGGCACTCGGAGAATATGCTGATTTGGCCGGGAACCTCGAAGAATTGAAAGAAGGACTTTTCGAACAGCTTACCGGAATGAGCTTTGATTCCATGTACGACAGTTTCATCGATACTCTCATGGATATGGATGCGTCGGCGGAAGATTTTGCGGATAATATATCCGAATATTTTATGCGTGCCATGCTTTCAGACAAGATTGGGAATATGTACAGCCAGAAGCTTGAAGATTGGTGGAACAGGTTCGGTGAAAGCATGAAGGATGGGAACCTGAGTGAGAGTGAGCGTAATTCACTTCAAAATGAATATATGGGTTACGTGAATGAGGCGTTAAAGCTACGTGACGAACTTGCCGCAGCCACCGGATATGACAAAACAGGAAGCAGTTCCCAGCAGTCAGCCTCCAGCCGTGGATTCGGAACAGAAATGACGCACGAGGATGCCGGGGAACTGAGCGGGCGGTTCACTGCCGTGTATGAGTCCAATCTTAGGATAGAGACAGCAGAGCAGCAACAGACGGTAGCCATCACGGAACTGCGAGGTTCCATCAGTGCCTTGACAGCACAGGCAACAGGAATGTACAACATCGCCGACGAGACACGTACCATTCTGGCCAATTCCTATCTGGAGTTGCAGCAAATCAGAGAGAATACAGAAGATTCAGCCAAATACCTGAAAGATATAAAGACTGACATCGCCGAAGTGAAACGTAATACAGCAAGACTATGACAGGAGATTTATTTATCAATGGGAAAGACGCACTGGAAACATGGGGCGCCCGTATGGGAGACAGTTTCCTCGATGCCATCGACGGGTTCAACGAAATGAAAGACTACATTGAGAACGAAAGCCGGTTGGAACATGGCAAACGTGTGATAACAGACAACGCAAAAGTGGATTCGCGCGAAATCACTCTTCAGTTCACCATTGAAGGCAGTTCGGAAAGTGATTACCGAATCAAGAAGAAAGCCTTTCAGGCAGAGCTGGAGAAAGGAGCAGTGAATATAAAGGTTCCGGTACTCGGAAATGAGGTTTACAAGCTGATTTACCTGGGTAAAAGTGTTTCTTATGGATTGAGTTTGGACCGCTGTTTTGGTAAGATTTCGAGCAAGTTCGAGGAACCGAATCCGATGGACAGAAACGAATAACAAACATTCCCTTTATTGTTTCAAATGGAAGTCCTGATTTTTAGGGCTTCCATTTTCTATTTATGAACTTTGGAGGTATGATTGAAATCAAGGACATATCCGGAAAGACAAGGTTTTCCACCCAAATCAACAAAGGGGCGAAGGGAAAGTTTACGCTGATGAAAGAGGACTATATCATCCTCCCTTTCTCGGTACCCTTTCCCATTCCTTTCAAGCTGGGTGACTACGTAGACCTGTCCGGCGTATTGGATGAATCCCTCGGCGGAAAACTGGCGAAAATCTATGAGATAACCGACCTTCAGAAGCCGACCTATAACTCTTCCACCGGAGGGTATGACTACGAGCTTCAGATGAACGCCTACTACTGGAAGTGGAAGAACAAGGTTTTCAAGTACACGCCGGAGCATGCAGGAAATGAAGCTTCATGGTCGCTTACTGCATCCCTTGATGTACAGCTTGGTGTGTTTCTTCGTAATCTAAAGGCTTTAGGATATACCTATAAAGGAACAGACTTTACATTCAGCATAGACGATTCTGTAGAGAATAAGGCAGTGGCGATGACTTACGACAACATGAACCTGTTGGATGCCCTATTTTCTATGGCGGGTGAGGATAAGTGGAACTGCGATTGCTGGATAACGGACAACGTGATTCATTTTGGGCGAAATGAGTTCGGAGATGCCGTTAAAATTGAGCGTGGTGTCGAAGCGTCGTCTATCACCCGCAGCGAAAGTCAGGGCACTTATGCCACCCGCATCTATGCTTTCGGTTCAACGAAGAATATCCCGACGAACTACCGTCCGACCGACGAGCAGGCTGTCATTAACGGTGTGGTCCAGAAACGGCTGATGCTTCCTGCCGACACGCCCTATATCGACGCATACGAAGGCATGTCGCAGGAAGAAGCCATTGAAGATGTTGTTGTCTTCGATGATGTCTATCCCAGAAGGGTAGGAACGCTTTCCGATGTCCACACCCGTACCGAAGAAGTGGAGAACGAGGACGGGACAAAAGATACCGTAACATACTACCGCTACAAGGACACCGGGCTGGAGTTCAAGGAAGAGTATAAGCTGGAAGAAAATCTTAAAATCAGATTCCAGTCAGGTTTGTTGAATAGGCTGGAATTTGAGGTGCTATTCAACCCTTCACCCAAGGATGAGACCCGCGGTGAACAGCTTTGGGAAATTGTCAGGAACGAAAACTACGGCCGTCCGTTGCCGGATGATATGATGTACCCTGCCGACGGTGACGAGTATATCCTTTCCGGATTCGACATCCAACTTGTTTCCGACCAGTATATCCCTGCCGCAGAACGGGAACTGAAGGAGAAGGCGCAGAAGTATGCCGACAAGGTGAAGAAGGACGACGGTACCTATCCTACAACACTACGAAGTGATTGGGTTCATGAAGACCCGATTTCTCGCACGTTCGAGTTCGGGCAGAGAATCAATCTGGTTGACGATACCTATTTCGAGAATGGTCGCATCTCACGTGTCTTGGGCTGGGAAATGAACTTGGATATCCCTTGGGACAGCCCGGTATATACCATCGGTGAGAGTATGCCCTACTCTCGTATCGGAGAAATCGAAGACAAGGTTGACTCCCTCACCTATAAGGGACATACATACACTGGAGGCGCCGGCGGAGTATATCTTATTAAGGTGAATGACAGCACTGCTGCCAGTGACAGCAATGCCTTCTCTGCACTACGTTCGATAAAAGAATTTGTTAGCAAGAGAAGAGAAGATACTGCATACGGAAAGATACATTTCCTGCAAGGTGCAGACTTCGGAAACTATAACGTTGGCGAAAGCGGCGGAACAGTGGATAGCGAAGGCAATGCAGAGTGGCTTACTGCCGTTATCCGTGAACTATTGCGCTCCGTCAGGTTTGTCGACGGTATGACCGGCGAAGGATGGAGGTTATGGATGGATGCACTGACAGGACTGAGCAATCTGACAATTGACAAGGTGACTATCCGACAGACACTGGTTGCCTTGGAGCTGCTCATACAGAAGGTACGCAGCATTGGCGGTCAGTTTGTCATCAGTGCGGCCAGCGGAAAGATTAAGACTGTTACGAGGGACGGAGACAACTATAAAATCACATTCGAGCAGGACAATGAGTTCGTTGCTAACGACCTGATGCGCTGTGCAGAGTTCACCGGCGCATCCCTGCGAGGCTATTGGGTAGAAGTCTCTTCATCTGATGGTAATGGCATCACTATACCCGTCAGAGAGTTTGGTGGCGTGGAACCGAAGGAAGGAGACGAATGTGTATTGATGGGAAACACGCAGAACCGTCTACGCCAAAACCTGATTTCCATTGCGGCCACCGAAGACGGACAGCCGCGTGTGGACGTACTGGACGGTGTATGCGAAAAGAACTTCAACGGATGTCTGCGTGTTCGTCTTGGTAATCTTGACGGAATCAGTGACAGCAGGTTCCCGGCAGACAATCAGCCGCACGGTAACGGGTTGTATGGTGATAATGTGTACCTGATGGGGACGTTCGTTCTGACTACCGGAGAGGACATCCTGACTCGTTTTGAAATAACTGAAGGAAAAATCCATTCAGCCGTGGAAAGCTTGCGTAAGGAGATACGCGAAGAACAGAGCTATCTGGACAACAGCAGTTTTGCCGACGGCATGGACAAATGGAAGACGGGCAGCAAGGCTACGCTTTTCACCCTTGGCGGACGCTGGATCTGGGCGAACGGCGGTCCTTACGGTACGAAACCGGACGGGCATGCCGAGATACGGACTGACGGCAAGGTGCCTTATGCCTATATCCGGAACAGCTATATCATGCAGAAACTGGAGGACTTCCGGCTGGTACCGGAGTACCGGCAGACGAACAGCCAGGGCGAACGGGTGCCCGGCGTGGTGTATCTGTCCTTCAGTTACCGGGTCATCAAGGCCGGAAGGTTGAAAATCGAATTTGTGGGTGCTGACAAGACTGGGTTTGAAAACTTCAACATGTTCGGCCATGAAGAAGACCTGCCCGTTGGCGGCGAGAAGATGTTCACACTGGACGGTCTATGGAACGGAACAGGCGACTTCAAGCTGTCGTTCACGGGCGTGATTTACATTTCGCTACTGGTGTTCAGTACCAACAAGGCAGATGCCCTGGCCTATAAGTACCGGACACTGTTTGAACAGAGCGACCGGCTGGTGAAGATTTCAGCAGCGGTGTTTGACAAGGACGGTGAAGCATTGAAAGAAACCGGGCTGGTGATCAAGCCAGAAGGTGCGGGGCTGTATGCCCAGGATGCCAGCGGCAAGGTGGCCCTTATCGGGGTCAGTGTGGAAGATACAGACGAACAGGGTAACCCGGTAAGCAAAATCAAGCTGACAGCCGACCATATACAGTTGGAGGGACTGGTGACAGCCAACGGAAACTTCAGGATACTGGAGGACGGGAGCATCGAAACGAGAAACGGCAAGTTTACCGGTGAAATCGATGCGAATACCGGCAAGATAGGCGGGTTCAGCATTTCGTACGGCCGTATCGGGATTGACCGGGAAGGGAACAGCAAGGGGATGTACCTGTATGACACGCTGATCGGTTTCAACGGGGATGGCATGCAGTCCATTGTCGGTACCTGGTCAGACCTGGAAATGCCCCTGCTGGGGAGGTTCATCAATACGCGGGGCGACTATGTGAACTACGGACTGGTGTTTGACGTGTCCGGAAGTACCAGCAACCGGAACTATGCTTTTGTGGGCAAGGGAGACGGTATATTGAAGGGGGTGGTGGAAGGGTTCAGGCTGAACTGGCTGGAATTCAGCCAGGCGCAGGAAGCCAGATACATCAATCTGAACAAGGGCAAATATGTGGAAGTGGTCGCCAACTACAACGATTGCGTGGTGATGCTTCCACGGCTGGCGGATTTACGCATCGCCCTGGGCTTGGGGGCGGACTCGACATCCGACCTTGCCGTGCGGCTGACAGTGGTGAAACGCGGTGGAGTGAGCGTGAAGGTTTACGGGCGCACCGACCACTTTACGGTTAACGGGCAGTCCGTGAACAACGGGCAGCACCCCTACTTGCGGGACAACAACTTCGGGAATCTTCAATGTTGGGAGATGGCCAACGGGGATGCGGCGGAGTTCCTGCTGACATTCAGCGCGAACGAATACAATGCCTATACAGTGAGTATTCATCGATAAAAGACAATACGGATATGAAAAAAATGAACTTCAAGGAATTCAGGATTCCGTCCGGTATCAGCCGGACGGACTGGCAGACAATGGACGTGCGGGAGCAGGTGGCCGACCTGCTGTATACCCATGCAAACGGCATCAAGGCGCACCGGCTTGCCTTCAAGATACTGGACAGTACCGGGGACGAGGAATACAGCGAAGAGGAGACCGGCATGGTGCGGTATGTGATAGAGCAGTTCTGTCTGCCCTGCGTGATTGACGGACTGAATGAACTGCTGCAGGCAGGGAACAATAAAAACGAATGAGTATGGCAGAAATGACACAAGAAGAACTGGTTCAGGAAGTGCTGAACCAGGTACTCCAGAGTTCGACCGGCGTGGAGGACCTGGAGACCGTCACCTCGCTGAGCGGTGTGAAATCACTGCCCGGCGAGAAGGACGGAAAGATGGTGAACGTCCCCCTGGAACTGATAGGGAAACCTGCGAGCGATGCCGCCGCCCGTGCCGAGGCCGCCGCCAAGAAAGCGGAAGGAGCCGTAGCCGGACTGGAGGAAAAGACCCAGGCCGCCACGGAAGCCGCAACCAAGGCCAACGAAGCGGCAGCCAAGGCAGAAAATGCCGCAGCCAAGGTGGAACAGACTACGGCAGCAGCCGTCGGCGGGGCTACTGCACGCTTTTCCTCATGGATGGAAACCGGGAACGTTTTACCTGACAAGTGTACCAAGCCGGGCGGCAGCGTGGTGTATGTGGCCGGTGCCGGGAAATTTGCCTACCACATGGACTCCACCCTGTACGGGGACTGGGACGTGGCGGGAGTACCCCCTGCCGGCATGTTCATGAATGCGGACCGGACAGCCATCCTGCCGGACAAGCTTTACCTGCTGGGCGATGCGATATATACCGGCACGGGAGGCCGCCTGAGACTACTTTCCTACCGGCATGAGGTGATGAGCGGGGATGCTTACGAGGCACTGCCGAACAAGGATGCGAATACGCTGTATCTGATTTATGAGGAGGAGTGACGATGATAACCATAGGCGGTAAGGAAATAACGGCTGCGTATGTGGGAAAACGTGCCCTGTCGGCTGTCTATGCCGGGGCAAGGCTGGTATGGTCCGCAATCAGCAGCTGTTTCGGACTTGGATACTGGAAAGGCGACGAGCCGTGGAACGGGTCGGACGCATGGAACGGTAGCAGTAAAACTGATAAATGAATGATTATTATAAAAGGACAGTATTATGGTAAAAAGGAAAATAAGCGGAATCATCAATGCGACTGAACATCCGATGAATCTTGAAACACCATGGAACCAGAAACAGCCGGACGGCACCTATCATGCCTATGCCGGGGACGATGTAGAAGCGTTTCTGAAGAAAGAGCTGTCAAACCGTACCCCAACCGAGGAACTGGTGAGCGGCGAGACGAAGCCCCCTACATCCGGAACGGTGTTTGATGCAATGGTGGGTACGGTGACGGACGTGGATGTGCAGGACAGCGAGGACGGCACCCAGTACGTGATGACCGTCAAGCAGAAGGATAACCAGGGCGGCGAGAGCTCGAAGGAAGTGCGCTTTTCCAAGTACACGGATGACGACAAGGTGGTGGTGAACATCGACCTGACAGACAGCGGCGGCGCGGGACTTCCCTCCCAGCAGTACCTGGCACTGGGAAGCGGCTTTGTGGTGAAATACTCCGTGGGCGTGGGTACTGCCGGCGGCGGTACGGTGGACGGCTACAGCGACCTGAAAGCCCGCGTGATCGTGAAACGCGGTTCGACCGTGATCAGTGAGTTCCGGGATGCGGAGTTTGTGGGTGTGACAGCCGGACAGAGCTACACCTTTGACGCATCGCCCTACCTGAAGGATGCCACCGCCTATACCGTGCAGGTGGAGGCACAGGCTACCTACCAGGGCGGCACGCTGATGAAGACGGCCACGGCCAAGGTGACCATGGTGGCCATGGAGCTGGAGACCACCTACTCGGCGGGCAACGGGCTGGCCGACGGGGGATATAAAAATGACGTGAACATCCCCTTTACTGCCAAGGGCACGAGCGGGGAGAAGAACATCTACTACCGCGTGAACGGCGGACAGGCCTTTACCCTCGGTCTTTCGGCCGGCAGCGGTGTGCAGCAGAAGAACGTGACCATCCCCCTGACACAGATGCAGGAGGGTACGAACGTGGTGGAAGCCTACGCGCAGCATGAGAACTCCGGTGTGGTGAGCCGGGTGCATTACATTACTGAAGGCAGGCGGCGGTGTGACGGCCTATGCCGGCATGATGTTCAGCCACCGGGCTGCGGGATTCCAGCTCGACTGGAAACGCCCGGTGCTGGAGGCAGAGCAATTTACGGCATGGAGCTTTTCGTATGCCGGCTATGACCGCGATGCGTACACGGCCCGCGTGAAAGTAACGAATCAGGGCAGTGTGGTGAAGGAAGACCTGCTGCAGCGCGGCGAGACCGGCAGCTACGGGCGGACGAACGTAAATGTGGAACCGCTGGACTACCGCGTGTCGTGCGGTGATGCCGTGCTTGAGGTGAAGGTGAACACGACATCGCACCCCGACATTGAAGCTACGCTGGCACCGGATGCGGTGTGTACGTTTGATGCCTTCGGGCGCAGCAATACGGAAAACAACCCGGCAAGCTGGGTGAGCGGTGACAAGCGGATGGAGTTCCGGGACGTGCTGTGGAGCGTGAACGAATACGGGGCAGGAAGCGGCTGGCACAAGGACCGCCTGCTGCTGGCCGGCGGTGCAGGCATGAACCTGACCGCCGACGGTGGGTACCGCCCCTTCAACGAGGCGGACAAGCCGGAGGGATTTGCCATCCGTGACGTGGGCATGACGCTGGAGATTGAATACAGCACGGCCAACGTGACGGACACGAACGCCGAGTTGATCACCTGTCTGGGGCAGCTGGACAACGGCAACCGGTACGGGCTGATTGTGACTCCGGAAGAGGCCAAGTTCCTGACCGGCGTGGTGACCGAGGCGATGGATGCCGGACAGGTGCTGCGCTATGAGGACTCGGTGGGTACGAAGTTCCAGCCGGGCACGAACATCCGCATTACCTATGTGTTCTACCCGAACGTGCAGACGAACGAACAGCGCACGCTCATCGGTTTCTATGTGAACGGTGAAGAATCGGCAGCTTCCAAATGGCTGGACAAGGTGAACTTCAACATCCAGAGCCAGCTGGAGTTCAAGTCAACGGGTGCCGACCTGAACGTGAAGAGCGTGCGCATCTATAACAAGGCGCTGACCTCGGACGAGGTGCTGAACAACTACATCGTGGACCGCAACCACCTGGAGGATGCCGACGGGGAACCGGGCGTGCGCTCGCTGGATGAGGACAACCGCGTGCTGAACGAGGGGGACACGGTGAGCATGGAGAAGCTGATGGGACTGATGAAGAAACGCCGGAACTCGATTCTGGTACTGATAGGCACGGGCAGCGTGGGCAGTGAGGTGCCGAGCGAGAGCGACACGCTGAACGTGATGGATGCGCTGGCCCAGCTGAACAACAAGAAGGCCAACAAGCTGTGCCGGGAAGTGAGATTCTACAACGGCGAGAACCGGGCGCTGGACTGGATAGCCCGTGACATATATCTGCGCATCCAGGGTACCAGTTCGGTGAACTATGCCCGCAAGAACCTGCGCTTCTACTTCCAGAAGACAGCCAGCGGATATACGGCACGGATGAGCTACGGCGAGATAGACGGCAACGGGCAGCAGAGCAACCCGACAGCAACGGAGGGCAAGAAGAACCTGTTCCGGCTGCGGGGCAACTCGGTGGGTGCGAAACTTGCCTGTGCGAAGTGTGACTTTTCCGACTCCTCCATGACGACCAACACCGGTGGCGCGAAATTCATCAACGACGGCATGAAGGAGATGGGTATCCTGACCCCTGCCCAACAGTATGCCGCCGACCATGCAGATACGTGCAAGGAAGATATACGCTCGGCCATTGACGGCTTGCCCTGTGACCTGTTTGTGGCCAAGAGCGTGGATGAGGACCTGACCTATTACGGCCAGTACAACATGAACAACGAGAAGAGCGACAGCTACCCGATATTCGGTCAGGACAAGACTATCGGCGGCGAGCAGTGGGGAACCGGCGACACCCTGAACTACCTGCAGGCAAACGGCGACCAGCCGAAGGAATACCTTCCTATCTGCATCGAGACGCTGAACAACTCGAATGACCTGTGCCTGTTCCGCTGGCTGCCGTCCACGGAACCTGACCATACGGACTTCATGGATTTCAACTTTGACGGCGGTTTCGAGTTCAACCACCCGAAAGACGTGTTCTGGAACGACGGCGGTGGCGATGCCGAAGAAGAACCGAACATCAAGGAACACTTGGGCACCGGTGACAAATATGACAAGATGTACAAGGCCCTGGACCGCATGATGGGCTTCCTGTACAGATGCGTGAAGGAAACGCCTGCCGGCAAGAATCTGACCTATAACAGGGAGTCGCACACGTTTGACGGGGTGGACTATGAGGATGACGGCAACAGGTTCCCGACTGCGAAATGGGTGAGCCCGACCTTCAGGAAGGAAGCCGGGAAGTATTTCAACCTGCCCAACCTGGCTGCCTACTACCTGTATGTGCAGTTCAACCTGGGCGTGGACCAGCTGGCAAAAAACATGCTGGTGCGGACGTGGGACGGTGTGATGTGGTGGATAACCTATTACGACGGGGACTGCCAGCTGGGGTCGGACAACAAGTCGTTCCTGACCGGGAAGTATGACGACAACCGGCAGACGAAGCGCGACGGTGCCTACGTGATGCAGGGACACAACAGCTGGCTGTGGAACCTGATACTGGGCAACATGGGCAATCTGCTGGAGGAAGTGATGACCAAGGGCGTGAACGGCGGTACCAGCTTCATGAGCGCCTTCAGTATCCAGAAAGCCATTGACCATTTCGATACCGAACAGATGAAGAAGTGGTGCTCACGCCTCTATAATAAGTCCGGCATCTTCAAATACATCTACCCGTTCCTGAACGAAATGCCGGTGGGTGCGGACGGTGCGAAACAGACCTATCCGCAGATCTACGGTCTGAAGGGTTCGCTGAAAGCGCACCGGAACTATTTCATTCAGCGCCGGTACGACCTGAAGCAGGTGGAGTACGGCTATGTATCTACGCTGGGTGCCCAGTTCTACCAGAGTACGGCATCGCTGGACAAGGCTTATAAACTGAAACCGATGCAGTACCGACTGACCATCCCTTACCGTGTGCAATTATCCACCTCAAACGGTGTACAGGCTGACAGCGGCGTGGTGGATGCAGACGTGCTCCATTCCCTGCAGCTGACCCGTGCCTTCGGTGAGAACGACCCGCTGAAGATTGTGGGCGCAGCCAAAATCAAGGAGCTGGTGTGGCATGAGGATGCGTTCGCCATCGGCTTCAACTTCGGTCTGCTGACCTCGTTGGTGAAACTGGACATGAGCGTGGAGAAAGCCAGCGGATACCGGAACGGCTCGTTCATGGCTTCGACGAACGGGATGCTGCTCCTGGAAGAAGTGAACATGCGGAATAACCTGCTGGGCCGGAACGGGGACAACGGAAACGTGGCCACCCTGGATTTGAGCTGGCAGGGACGCCTGAAGAAACTGGACGTGAGAGGTACGGGGCTGACCCGTGTGAAACTGGCCACCGGTGCGCCCGTTGTGCAGTTATGCCTGCCGGACACGATTGAGGAACTGTTCCTGGAGTATCTGACCAAGCTGCAGGACAGCGGCCTGGTGCTGGATGGCATCAACAACGTACGCGGCTACCGCTATACGAACTGCCCCGGCATCGACGGGTTTGCCATGCTGGAACGCCTGCACCAGGCCAGACTGAACGGCAGCGGCAAGCTGGAGCGCTTCGTGCTGGAGATAGACCGGGAAGACGACGGAACCCTGCTGAAGAAGTATTACGACTACGGAACGTATACGCAGACGGGTGCCGTGGATGACCGGCATTCGGGACTGAGGGGCAAGCTGACCCTGACGAAGTATCTGGCTGATGAGGAACTGGAGAAGTATGCCGCCCGTTATCCGGAACTGGCCATCAAGCAGCCGCCTTATACGATGATTGAGTTTGACGACAGTGTGGCCGACGATGCCAATGTTTCGAACCTGGACAACAAGACGGGGTACAAATTCGGCAATACGTACAAAATGAGCGGGCATGTGAATGTCATCCTGTCCAAGCGCCACCGCGTATTGGCCAAGGTGACTAAGATGCCCACGAGCCGGAAGGTGGAGATAGCCGGGCAGCAGGTGGAAGTGAACAACCCGGACGGGGAGATGACCTATTTCCCCCTGCATGACGAAAGCTCGAACTTCTATGCCGATGCGGAGGATATGAACGACTGCACGGTGGCGAAGCTGGACGGCAGCGAGGGAGACTGGATGATGTATGAACCGTTCTACTGGAGCAAGGGTATCAACGATTATCTGAACAACAAGAAGTACGCCTGCTACAGCAGCTACCCGAAGGACGAAATGCCCCCTGTTCCGGAGGCGACAGTACTGACACTGGATGCCATCAAGGAAACGCAGGGCGGCTGGCTGGGTGAGCGGAAGATTATGAGCGGCAAACCCACGCTGAAGGAATCCTATACGATGGACAAGGCTTATTCGGTATGTAAGGTGGATGTATCCGGCTACAGACGTGTCCGCTTTCCGAGCGTTCCAGGAACGGGGCTTATCGGCAGTGTGTTTGTGGATGATGCAGGAAACATCCTGAAAAGCATCGTGGTGCCGACCATCGGCTTGAAATTTGAAGCCGGCATGTATCTGATAGCGGATGTTCCGGAACGTGCAACGGCCCTGCATTTCTCCATCCTGAACACGGCAGAGTTTGACTGCGTGGTGCTGAGCAACAGCGACAAGATAGAGGACATGGAACCGGATTGGGTGCCCAATGAGGAGCATCTGTGTGCCGTTGTGGGCAGTTCTGTAGTGGGCAGCAAGTTGCGCGCCTGCATAACCGGCGGCTCGACCACTGCCAGCATGACGTGGACGGACTTCCACTATTACAGCCAGCAGCGTGGCATGCAGCAGATAGACTCGCTGATGCACAGCCGCATCGCGAACCTGAGCTATGCAAAGTACGGGCGTAGGGACATGCAGGAACAATGCGGTGCCGGTCAGCATAACAATAACCGGACAACGGGTGGAACGGCAGAACACGGGATGACAGACACCATCGGCTACGATGAAGCGTATGCCATCAACAACAAAATCACGAATTCGCTGGTTGAAGATCTGGTGCACCAGTTTGCCTGGTATAAGAGCCGTGACGAATACGGACAGGCGACTGTGGTGCAGGTGAACAATATCTGCTGCCTGGGCTATGAGGACATCTACGGCAACAAGTATGACATGATGGACGGCGTGGATCTGCCGAACGACAGCGGCAATGTGGGCAAATGGCGCATCTGGATGCCAGACGGCACGGTGCGCTGGGTGCAGGGCAAAACGGCCAGTGACCAATGGACAACAGGCGTGGCACACGGCAAGTATATGGACATGGTTCCGGTGGGTAATCTGAACGGATCATCTTCTACCTACTATTCCGATAAGTATTGGATAAGCACCGCCACAGTCCGTGTGGTCTATCGCGGGTGCAGCGATGCGAGCGCGAATGGCGGTGTATCGAATGCGCATGCGTATAGCGATGCTTCGTACACGAGTGCGTATGTCGGCTCGCGTCTGGAATTGATAAATCGGCGTACAGCGCCGGGGACGTGTCCCCAATGCGGTGCCGAGGGAGATAAGCCACAGCAACAGCGCATGGCCTGTTCGGCCAGTAAGTCAGAAAGCTGAAAAATCACGTGGCGGGTGGAGTTTGGTAGGCCCTAAATGGGTTCGAAGAAGTCAGGCCCGGAGGAAGGAAGGCCTATACCTTCCATAAAAACAAGAAATATGCGCAGAGAAGGTTACATTGTAGAAGAGGTTGCAGATTATTCCAATATGTCATCCTCGTTTGACCAGGTCCTACGCGGTTCCAACCGTAAAAAGAGCCGCCAGGGACGCTATCTGCTTGCGCATAGGGAGGATGTTATTAAGGAACTGTCCGGTCGGATAGCATCCGGGACCTATACCATAAAGGACTACCGTGAGCGCACTATATGTGAAGGTGGAAAAATCCGACGGATACAGGTTCTGACGATGAAAGACCGCATTGCCGTTCATGCAGTCATGTCTGTTGTTGACCGGCATCTGAAAAAACGGTTCATAAGAACGACCTCCGCCAGTATTAAGAATCGCGGTATGCACGACCTGATGGCCTATATTCGCCGCGATATGTGTGAAGACCCGGAAGGTACACAGTATTGTTACAAGTTCGATATCTCCAAGTTCTATGAGAGTGTTGGACAGGATTTCGTGATATATTGTGTCCATCGAGTTTTTAAGGACCATAAGCTCATCTCCATGCTGGAGAACTTCACCCGTCTCATGCCAAAGGGCATCAGCATCGGGCTTCGCTCCTCGCAAGGGCTGGGCAACCTGCTTTTGTCTGTATATTTAGACCATTATTTGAAGGATAAGTACGGTGTCCGTCATTTCTACCGATATTGCGATGACGGTGTCGTGCTTGGTGAAACGAAAGAGGAATTGTGGAAGATTCGTGATGCTGTTCATGGGCAGATGAACTCTATCGGGCTTACTATAAAGCCAAATGAAAGAGTGTTCCCCGTGGACGAGGGAATAGACTTCCTTGGATATGTGATTCGCCCGGATTATGTCCTGCTGCGTAAACGTATCAAACAGAAGTTTGCCCGAAAAATGCACGAGGTCAAGTCGAGAAGAAGGCGTCGTGAACTGGTAGCGTCCTTTTATGGGATGGCAAAACACGCCGATTGTAATAAGTTGTTTTATAAATTAACAGACAAAAAAATGAAATCATTTAAAGATTTGAATGTTTCGTACAAACCGGAAGACGGAAAGAAACGCTTCCCTGGATCGGTTGTCAGCATCCGGGAATTGGTAAACCTGCCTATCATAGTCAAAGACTTTGAGACGGGTATTAAAACAGAACAGGGTGAAGACAGATGCATTGTCGCCATTGAGAAGAACGGCGAAGCATGTAAATTCTTCACAAACAGTGAGGAGATGAAAAATATCCTTGCTCAAGTCAGAGAAATGCCTGACGGTTTTCCTTTTGAGACTATTATCAAAAGCGAGACTTTCGGCAAAGGTCGAACCAAATATGTTTTTACATGACATGAAACGAGTAGAAGGAAGTGCCGGAGTGTCGTTGCTGGAATGCACGAACCCGGTAAAAAATAAGTGGCGCGTCCGTTGGGACGTGGAAACGAATGAGGACGGCTCAGCTTCCTATATGGAAGAGGAGCTTGACCACAAACCGGATGCGGAGGAAATTCGCTTGCTTGTATCTAAGTGGTACAATGACGAAACAGACGAACGTATCCTGTCCGGATTTGAATATGATGGTCAGCCTGTATGGCTGTCAAGTGAGAACCAGTTCAATTACAAAGCTGCTTATGACCTCGCTGTACAGACGAACGGAAAGAATCTTCCTGTGACGTTCAAGTTCGGTGTGGAAGATGCTCCGTATTATCGGACATTCGATACGTTGGCAGATCTTCAGGACTTCTATATGAAGGAAATGAAGCACATACAGGACGCCTTGTCGGAAGGTTGGAAAAAGAAGGATTTCTTGAATGTAAACTTATATTTTACATAATATTGCAGATAATATATTGATATTGAAAGAATAAACAATATATTTGTAAACGTAAATTTGTGAGAAGCCCATGAGCTTTATCCTTATCGGATGAGGTTCATGGGTTTTTTGTTTAATATAAAACTAAGATAATATGAAAGAACTGGATGATTTGGTGAAAAAGGTCGGGAACGACAAAGTCTTGCATTTCTTGGGTGGAGCATGGATTTGTGCAGTTATCTCATTTGTTGTCATGTTCCAAAAGTGTAACACAAGTTCGTGGGACAAGATCTCAAGTATTTTAGTTGGGACCTTAGTAGTTGTAGTTTTGTCTGTGGTAAAAGAAATCTTCCTTGATGATAAAGCGGATTGGATGGATGTAGTTGCCTCTGTTGCCGGATGCATAACAATTTTTGCAGCGGTTGCACTTGGATTATGGTTTAATTCATTGTCATAGCCTAAAATTCATTCTGACGATATTCATCAGTTTGAAACATTTTATCATTTGTTTGTTTTTAGCTTGTTCCCTTCTCTGTAAAAGGAAGGTAAATGAGTAGATTTGTGCGTAAATAATGAGTAGCGCCCATGAGCGTGTTCCATTGCAGGGATACGCTTGTGGGCGTTTTTTGTTTAATTTAAAATCATAGTAAAATGAAAAGATTCGTATTCATGTGTGTCGCACTGTTGATGTGTGTAGTGAGTGTTTTCGCAGAGACTTCCGCTAATGTGGAAACTTCTGGCCCGGATTTTTTGACCGGATTTGCCAGTTTCACCGGACTTGTGACCGTAGTGGTGCCTTCCGTAGTAGGCTTTATTGCCTCAAAGTTGCAGAACCCTATGAATAAGTGGGTAACAATGTGGGTGACGGCTGCTGTCGGCGTAGTTGTTACCTTTTTCAGTTGGTGGATGAATCTCGGCTTTCCGCCTTCGGATGCGAGCATTTGGGTAGTGGTGATTGATGCGTTATTCGTAGCCCTGGCATCGACTGGAATTGTATCAGTGGCAACAAGCGAATGGCTGGCCAAGTTGTTCGGTAATAAGGCTAAGGAGTGATGCAGAACCTGATTACCATCATAGCCCCGCAGCTTCTTGTTGCCGGGGCTTACTCCTTTGTTGGTGAGATAAGAAGCGTTGTCTTTGAGCTTCGCTGGATGCTTGTCTTCATTGTAGCCATGATTATAGCAGATTTTGTCCTGGGTATCATTGACAGCGTGGTCAAGCGAGGAGAGGATTTCCGGTTTAGCAGGGCTGGCCGCCGGACGATGTGCAAGTTCATCGAATATAATTCGTATCTGGTGCTGGGATTCGGTTTTGGTGTTGCTATCCTCCAGCCTGTAGGTATTTGTTCCTATACGGTATCGTCAATGTGCGGACTGGGAATAGCTATTGTATTTGAATTTGACTCAATCATGGAACATGTGTGTGAAATTCATGGAATCAAGAATAAGGTTTCCATTAAGCGGCTGCTGGTCGGTTACATTAAGAAGAAGTATGCGGCAGCAGGAGAAATCATTGAAGAAGTAACTAAAGAAGAGAAGAAATGAATAAGATAGATGCTATTATAGTCCATTGCTCGGCCACGAAAGCCGGGCTGGACATCGGAAAAAAAGAGATTAATCAAATGCACGTAGCCCGTGGTTTCCAGTGCATCGGGTACAACTATGTAGTAAGGCTTGATGGTACTGTCGAGGTTGGCCGTAGTCTGACCATCGACGGAGCCCACTGCAATTCACAAGGATTTAGTGGTGTAAGCTATAACAAGCATAGTATCGGCATCTGTTACATCGGTGGGCTGGATGCGCACGGTAAGGCAGCCGACACCCGGACACCGGAACAGAAGAAGGCGCTGGCTAATCTGATTAAGGAGTTTTGTTCAAAATACCAGATTGTCGAGGTGTTAGGTCATCGTGACACATCTCCAGACTTAGACGGTGACGGAATCGTGGAACCGGAGGAATGGACGAAAATGTGTCCGTGCTTCGATGTACGGAGCGAATATCCATTCATTCCTGAAATTGTTGTGAAGCCATGAAATATCTTCCTTACATCTTGATTGCTGCGCTGGCTTTCGGTTTAGGATGGTGCAGCCGTTCGCCAACTAAAGCCTATATCGGGAAGGCTGATACTGTTACATCTGTCCATGTGGTTACGAAGGTTGATGTGGATACTCAGTATATTCTGTTTCCAGTTCCTTATCTTGCCTGGATTGACAATTCTGACACAATCCATGTGAGTGACACGTGCTGGCACCTGCGTGAATATAAAGAGTATCAGGATAGCAACTACTATGCAAAGGTTAGCGGTGTGGCTCCACGTCTTGATGAAATCCGGGTTTATCCGCGTACCATTTATCAGACTGAATACATTTACCGTGACATAACGCAAAAGCCAAAACGCTGGGGAATCGGTTTGTCAGCCGGATATGGTGTAGGAAGGAACGGAATCACTCCGGTATTGGCTGTTACTGTCAATTATAATTTATGGCAATTCTGATATACAATATTTTCTCAGAATTATATACAACTTTTCTCGGAAATTATATACATCTTTGTGGTGTAGAAGTTCGCTTTTATAGCAAACAAAAGCCCCGACCAGATTAATATCTGGAAGGGGCTTTTCCATTACCCTCTCATCATCATAATATCAGAACGTAGTTCGATATATTCTTTATACTTTTCCGGGTTGTCCACGTAATCAATCACACGAGATATGGCCATATCCGCCTGTTTCTGTCGGACTTTCGTATAGTATCGGATAACTCCCTTTGATTTGTCCGAATGGCCCAGACAGTAGTCTATTATACCGTCAGGAATACCTATTTCAGAGGCATACTGCGCGAAAGACTTGCGGGCTGAATAGTAGACCACTTTTTCGGTTATTCCTAGATTCTTGGACAGCGTAGTAAGAGAACGGGTAATGTATCGTGAAAAATTTGGATAAGAGAACTTATACCCGAAGTCTAGTCTTCCAGTATTTCTATTCATCCATCGGTCTATTATCACCTTGGCCGGTTCCGGGATAGAGAAACTTATTGTCCTGGTACCAACAACCGTGTTTCTTGTCTTTACCCGGACATATTCAAGTGTATCCGTTCCTTTGAAATTCACCTGTAACAAATCTATCAGGTTTATTCCTCCAAGATAGAAAGACAGGCAGAACAGGTCGTGCGCCACCCGAAGTTTCCTCTCATCCGGATGGGCCAACCGTATTTTATTGAACGTTTCAATGGATAAATCCACTTCACGCACCTTTGATGCTGAGATGGAATAATTCAGGAAAGGATGTACATCGTACTTCACCAGTTGTCTTTTTATTCCCCTATTGATAATCGTCCTAGTACGCGACATCATCATTCCAAGAGTTGTATCCCCCACTCCTTTCTTTACCTTCAGGAACCTAGAGTACCCTTCTATCAGAACAGGCGTGATGTCTGAAAGGAGAATGTCACCCTTAGTGAACTCAGTAAAATACCGATTATTTCTTTCCAACAGGGAAGCATAACTTTTTCTCCCCTCTTCTTCGAGTTCAGATATGTATTTTCTGCATACATCCTGAAAAGTGGATGATTCCTTCGCAACAGCTGAATTCATAAGTATGTCTTTAAGCTGCCTGCAGGTATAAAGATTCTGATTACTTATTCTGTCCAGCCGCTCCTGATACTCATTCATCATCAAACGAAGTTTCGTGTTTATAAATGCCGCGTCAGGACGTTTAACGACCTGACCGTTCTTGAACTGATTTTCCTCTACGATAAAACGGGTAATAATGTAGCAGGTTTCATGTTTATGACGGACAGCAATTCTAATCTTATGACTTCCGTCCTTTAAAACCTTTGCTTTGAAAAGTGTAAGTGATAATGTTGCCATGACTGATTAAAATTAAGGATACGCAAAGGATACGCACAGAACCTCAAAAGTGAGATTCTCATCCTTTTTTTAATCGTTTCTAAGGCTTTGAAGCTATCTAGTTAAAGAAGAAAAAGAGAAAACCTGAATTGACATATTGCCATTGATTTTCTCTTTTTACCGTGATTTCGTCGGGAGTCGAACCCGAAACCCTCGCCTTAGAAGGGCGATGCTCTATCCAGTTGAGCTACGAAACCATCCTTGTAATTTGTAAAGCTTTCAGTGATTCCGCTGCGATTCGAACGCAGGACCCACGCCTTAGAAGGGCGTTGCTCTATCCAGCTGAGCTACGGAACCATCCTTAATTGCGGTGCAAAAGTATGCTTTTATTTTGAATTACACAAATTTTTCCAGGGTTTTATACGATTATCAGGTACATTTATTCAACTCCGGCTACTCGTCCGACCCTACCAGTTTCCGGCTAAATTCTAATATCCAGTATTTTGTGAAATTCCACCGGCAATTACATCTCCTTGCGGAATAGGAAGCAACAACCTATAGTCTTCTACTCCGTACACCTCTTTCGCGAATCCTGTCCTTTTCAAAAAGGCAAAGTTCACGTCACAATAAAGCGACAGTTGCAACCGGGCGCTCTTAATTTTATCCAAAACCGTAGTTCCTGACAATGGGATTCCCTTTGCTGCGACAATCTTGTTCAACTGGCTTTCTGCATCCGACGTGCTGCCGTTTTTACAAAGACATTCTGCATATGACAACAGTACATCCGTATACGTCATAAGAGGAACAAGAGAAGGAATTCCTAACGAAATGTTGCTACGTGTCATCACGTCATTCCGAACTGCCAGTATGGTTTCTGTTCCACTCCCATTGTTATATAAATCCGTGATCGTTTCTTTCTGGTTGTAATTGGAAGAGTCCAACATATAAAAACCACCGGATATAACCTTGGCAAGGAGCGGTTCTGCCTGCCGATAATTACCTTGATACATATAAATATCTGCCAGAAGTATACGGGCCACATCTTTGGAAACAAAGAAAAAGTCATTGGCATCTCCCAACGATTCATTCTTCTTTTCCTCCAGGTTATCCATTGCCCCTTGCAGCTCCTTAATCAAACGGGAAAATATCTCCGACTGAGGAGTCTTGGAAATACTGGAACCACCTGCTACCCCAAAATCAGTACTGTCTACATAAGGTACATCCCCCCATGCCACAACCATGTAATAATAATACAAAGCATTCCATACATCAAAGTTACTCTGATATACTCCCAATTGCTTCGCTTCTGCTTCCTTAAACATCAGGTTCATCCTATTGGCACGATAAAAAGAGTTCCAGATGTCACTTATAATCGTCGCATCCGGACTTATATATTGAGGAACTAAATTTGCCTCTTTGTTATAATGATAATATTGTTCCATCAACGACCACTGCGAAAAAGCTTTTGCAAGTTCTAAAGCAAAGCTGGCTACCACCGTCTTGCCACTTTCTCCCAACTTAGGCAGAGGCATATCGGGGTTTCCTTCCTGGGCAATCTTCACCTCTCCTACTTCATTCCCCATACAGTCGTATACTTTCACAGAAGCTTCTTTAGAAGTTCGAGAATTTAGAGGACTCACATTGATGGTAAGCACATTATTCTCCAGCGACTTCTCAAGAGAGACAGAAGCATCTACCAAGCCCTCATAAATATCCGTAGAAAAATAATCCTCCGAAATGAGAGGCGGATACGACTCGTCATCCTCTGAAATCAGCGGTTCCAAATAAACTGGTACAGGAGAGGTAATCTTTATCGTATAATTGCCACCCTGGTTCGGTACCTGAAGTTCCGTGGTTTCCAGTGTAACCGTCTGCCCTTCTTGTAAGGTCTCGTTTCCGGCCACTCCGTCATTATCCCAGTCAAAGAAGTAAGCCAGTTCCTTCACTTCTACCGGCAGGCCTATTTCCTCATAGCGGTCAATAACATGGTTGCGAACAGCCGACAACTGCCCGGCCAATGCATTCCGGTCTTCTTTCATCTGCTGCCGAGTTGACTCTGTAAATGCACCGTTATCTCCAAATTCTTTACACAGCTTGGCCAAATACTCCGTCAAAGCAGCTTCACTTCTATCTACAATCAATAAAGATGATATAGCAATCAGGACAGCTGATTCATCTGTACCTCCAATGATGGAAAATGAAGAGGCATCCTTATCTTCATATCTCTGGAGCCCGAAAGCCGTAAACAATTCTTTTTGTGCTTGCGTATTGGCTTCTTTAAAACTCATACCTCCTTCCACCAGCCTCTGTACACGCTGGTATTTCAGATGAGTCAGCACATTGACATTGACCGTGGTCTTATCTGACAAATCAACCAATGCACGCAGGCTTAAGGTACCTGAAGAAAGCTCTCCTTCTACTTCATTAAAGAAATATCCGTTGGCTGTAAGTTCTGCATAAGGAGCTTCAAACAATTTGGAACCAAAAGAGAAATTTCCCATATCGTCTTGAATGGTAGAGGAATAGAAATCACCTCTTACCTGAAGCTTGGAATCCATGGGCTGGATGGTAATGGTCGACCCACTCACAAAAGGTCCTTTTTCTACCTTCCCCGAAACATTATACGTATGAGGTTCAAACGATTCTCCCTTTTCCGAGTCTTTCCCACACGAAGAAAATAAAACGGAGAAAGCTACCAGTCCTCCGATGTATAGCCTTAATTTCATAATAAAAAGTTTTTGGTATCTCATTTCTAAATTCTGCCGGACAACCAGGTTACCTCACCCGGTTATCGGATACAAAGATAATTACATTTGTTAATATATACCAACATTTTCAAACACTTTTCACTAAAGCAGACATTCCCCTATCTCTCTTTTCCAAAGGCCGTCACATAAAATGAGAAACGTACTACAACTTTTTACGTTTCCGCACGCAAACCATAGGTTTTCCAGGGCGAAACCCTACGTTTTCCGAACGGGAAACATACAGTTCCGTACCGGAAAACATAGAAAGCTTCCAGGCATTTTCAGCATACCGCAGGAAGATTTCCGGATATACGTGCTACGGCTCTCCCCTCACTAATCGGCGGTTTCCTGCGGTTTTTCCGCGAAAATTCCGTAAGTTTGTGTAACGAAAACCCTAAAAACGACATCACACATGGAACAGCATCCCCAGCTTTTAGTCTACAAGGCTTCTGCCGGCTCCGGCAAGACCTTTACACTGGCGGTACATTATATAAGACAACTGATTGAAGACCCGTATGCCTACCGCAGGATTCTGGCGGTGACATTCACTAACAAGGCGACGGCAGAAATGAAGGAGCGTATTCTGGAACAACTTTACGGCATTGCTACGGCCGATGAAGGTTCGGAGGGCTACCTGAAGGAGATTCAGAAAACATCAACCAAATCGGTTGAGGAAATCCGGGAATCGGCACGCGAAGCATTACGGCACATCATTCATGACTACAGCCGTTTCCGCATCGAGACCATCGACTCGTTTTTCCAGTCGGTGATGCGCAACCTGGCGCGTGAACTGGAGTTAGGGGCCAACTTGTCTATCGAACTGAACAATACGGAAGTGCTGAGCGATGCGGTGGATGCCATGATTGAGAAGCTGGACCGGCGCTCACCGGTGCTCTACTGGCTGCTGGAGTACATCGAGGAACGTATCGTGAACGACCGCCGCTGGGATGTGTCGAAAGACATCAAGGGATTCGGACAGAATATTTTCGACGAGAGCTACATCGAGAAAGGGGAAGGACTGCGCCGGAAACTGGCCGACCCGAACTTTATTCCTTCCTACCGGGATGAGCTGAAAAGTATCCGCGAAGAGGTGCTAGAATTCATGAAGGGATTCAGCGAACAGTTTACGGGCTTGCTCGAAATGCACGGACTGACTCCGGCAGACCTGAAGAACGGCTCACGGGGCATCGGCAGTTATTTCAACAAGCTGGCCAACGGGAAACTGAGCGATGACATCCGCAATGCCACCGTGGAGAAGTGCCTGGAGAGCGAGGAAAACTGGACAACCAAAACGTCGGCCCATCGTGATGAAATCCGTTCGCTGGCTGCTTCGGAACTGATACCCTTGTTAGCGGAAGCGGAAAACCGTCGTCCGCAGAACAACTTGCTGCTCAACTCGTGCGACCTTTCGCTGCGTTACCTGAACAACCTGCGTTTGCTGGCGCACATTGACGAGGAGGTACGCTTGCAGAACCAGGCGCACAACCGTTTTCTGCTGTCGGATACCAATGCCTTACTCCATAGCTTAATCAGGGAGGGAGACGCCTCGTTTGTCTACGAGAAAATCGGTACCACCATCGACACAGTGATGATTGACGAGTTTCAGGATACCTCACGCATGCAGTGGGAGAACTTTCATCTGCTGTTGCAGGAAAGTCTGGCACAGAAGGAAGGCAGCCTCATCGTAGGCGACATCAAGCAAAGCATCTACCGCTGGCGAAGCGGCGACTGGAAAATCCTGGCGGGACTGGGCAATGACCGGAGTTTCCGCATCAAGGAATGTACGCTCGACACAAACTGGCGAAGTGAGGCACGCATCATCCGCTTCAACAACGAGTTTTTCACGGCGGCCTGCCAGACACTGAACCGGCGCTATCAGGAGGAACAGGGCATGCCTTGCGTCCAACTGGAACAGGCGTACAGCGACGTACGGCAGCGTTGTGCCAAGAAGGAGGAGAAGGGCTTCGTAAAGGTGACCTTCCTACAGGACTCCAAGGAGCGGCCTTACACGGAAGCGACCTTGAAGCAGCTGGCCGAGGAAGTGGAACGCCTCACGGCAGAAGGTATCCGCCTCAACGAGATGGCTATTCTGGTGCGAAAGAACCGGAGCATCCCCGACATTGCCGCTTACTTCGACGAACATACCCCCTACCGCATCGTATCCGACGAGGCGTTCCGGCTGAGTGCATCGCTGGCAGTGAGCATGCTCATCGACGGACTGCGGTATCTTTCTTCACCCGACGACCGCATCGCACTGGCGCGGCTGGCGGTGGCTTATCAGCAAGGGGTATTACGCAAGGACATCAGCCTCAACACGGTACTGCTCGACGACCCGTCCCGTTACCTGCCGGCAGCCTTCCAGTTGCAGGCAAACGAACTCCGTTTCATGCCGCTGTACGAACTGCTGGAAAAGCTGTTTGTGCTGTTCGACATGCAGCTTATCGAGAAGCAGGATGCGTATCTCTGTGCCTTCTATGATGCGGTGACGGAATACATGCAGAACAACTCGTCGGAGCTGACGGCTTTCATCCGTTTCTGGGATGAGAAGCTGAACGCGAAGACCATCCCTTCGGGCGAGATTGACGGCATCCGCATCTTGTCTATCCATAAGTCGAAGGGACTGGAGTATCACACGGTGCTGCTGCCGTTCTGCGACTGGAAGATGGAGAACGAAACGAACAATCACCTGATATGGTGTAGCGTGGCAGGCACGGGAAAGGAAACCGACATTCCGCCGTTCAACCGCCTGGACATCGTACCGGTGAACTATTCAGGTGCCATGGCGGAATCGGTGTATCACGACGATTACCTGGAAGAGAAATTACAGCTCTGGGTGGACAACCTGAACTTGCTTTATGTGGCGTTTACACGTGCCTGCAAGAACCTGATTATTTTCGCAAAGGCGGGACAGAAGGGAACGGTTTCAGAACTGTTGTACGACAGTCTGCCCCTCATGCAGGAAGTGGAACTGCCGCTGGCACAGGAGAATCCGGAAGACGATGCAGTGGGCGAATACGGGGAGCTCTGCACGGCGCACGATGAGAAGAAGGCAGGCAAATCCAACCGGCTGTCATCGCCCCGCGAAGGAGTGCCCGTGAAGATGGAAAGCATCGAGACACACATCGAATTCAAGCAGTCAAACCGTTCGGCCGACTTCATTCAGGGTGACGACACGGAGGACACTCGCGGACAATACATCCGTCAGGGACAGTTGCTGCACCAGGTGTTTGCCCACATCGAAAAGGCGGACGACCTTCCTTCGGCACTGGAACGGCTGAGTTTCGAAGGGGTGTTCGAATCGGAGGAGCAGAAACAGCTGATTCAGGGACTGGCGCACTGGGCCTTGCAGCATCCGGCCGTGAAGGACTGGTTCAGCGGTACGTGGGAGCTTTACAACGAGTGTGCCATTGTCTACACCGACGAGCAGGGACAGATGCAAACACGCCGCCCCGACCGCGTGATGCGGAAAGACGGACAGGTGGTCGTGGTGGACTTCAAGTTCGGAAAGAAGAACGAAGCTTACCGCGCTCAGGTGCAGGAGTACATGGACTTGCTCACGCAGATGGGCTACACCCACATCCGGGGATTCCTTTGGTACGTGTTTGCTAATGAACTGGAAGAAGTGACGCTTCCAGCCTGAATTTATTTTTTCACAACGATATTTCGACAATGCAATATATGGAAACTTTTTTAAAGCAGGTGGCCGCCGATTTGTACCGGAAGATGAACGGAGACTTCACGAAGGTGGCTGTAGTTTTCCCGAACAAGCGTGCCAGCCTCTTTTTCAATGAATATTTGGCACAGGAATCCAACCGCCCGGTATGGTCGCCGGCCTATGTGAGCATCAGTAAGCTGTTCCGCCAGTCGTCGCAATGGGTGACGGGCGATTCCATCAAATTAGTGTGCGACCTCTACAAGGTGTTCCGTGAAATAACGGGCAGCAAGGAGAGCCTGGACGAATTCTACTTCTGGGGCGAGATGCTCATCAGCGACTTTGACGATGCCGACAAGAACATGGCCGACACCAAGGCGCTGTTCAGCAACCTGAAGGACCTGAACAAGCTGACCGGCGAATATGACTTCCTGGAGGAAGGACAGAAGGAAGCGTTAAGCCAGTTTTTCCGCAATTTCTCCATCGAGCAGGTGACGGAACTGAAGCGGCGTTTCATCTCATTGTGGGACGTGTTGGGCGACATCTATACGCAATACAAGGAATTACTCCGCGAGCAGGGCATCGCCTACGAAGGAATGCTCTACCGCGAGGTGACAGAGACCATGGACGTACAGCAGTTTCCCTACGACAAATATGTGTTCGTGGGATTCAATGTGCTGAATAAGGTGGAACAAACCCTGTTCAGCAAGTTGCACGAAGCAGGAAAGGCCCTGTTCTACTGGGACTACGATACCTTCTACCTGAACAAGCATCCGCACGAGGCGGGCGAGTTTATCCGCCGCAACCTGAAGAATTTCCCCTCGGAATTGCCGCCTTCCCTGTTCGACCACCTGAACCATCCGAAGGAAATTACCTTCATCGAATCGCCTACGGAGAACGGACAGGCACGCTACCTGCCGCAATGGATTCGGGAGAACCTGACGGAGAACGAAAAGGAAACGGCCGTGGTGCTCTGCAACGAAGCCATGCTGCAACCTGTGCTTCACTCACTGCCGGACAACGTGCGCCACATCAACATCACCATGGGTTTCCCGCTTTCGCAGACACCGGCCTACAGCTTCGTAAAGACGTTGCTGGAACTGCACATTGCGGGCTACAATTCCCGCAGCGGACGCTACCAGTTTGCCGAAGTCATCAGCGTGCTGAAGCATCCGTACACGCAACTGCTTTCCGGAGAAGCCGCTCCGCTGGAAAAGGAACTGACGGAAAAGAACCGCTTCTATCCCCTGCCCTCGGAACTGGAACGGGACGAAGCCTTGTCGCTGCTGTTCAAACCGTGCAGCCACAACCTGGAGCTGTGCAAACGGCTGGCCGACATCTTGAAGCAGGTGGCACAGCTGTATCGCAAGCAGGCAGCCTCCACCAGCGATGCCCTCGACCAGCTCTATCGCGAAGCCTTGTTCAAAAGCTTCACCATGGTCAACCGCTTCCATGCCCTGCTTGAAAGCAAGGACCTGGAGGTACAACCTGCCACCTTCCACCGCCTTCTGGTACGCGTCATGTCGACAGCCAGCATTCCTTTCCACGGAGAGCCGGCCATCGGTATGCAGGTGATGGGGGTACTGGAAACACGTAACCTGGATTTCCGTCATGTTATTCTGCTGTCGGTCAACGAAGGCCAGTTACCCAAGGCGGGTGGTGATGCTTCGTTCATCCCCTATAACCTGCGCAAGGCGTTCGGCATGACGACCATCGACCACAAGATTGCAGTCTATGCCTACTATTTCTACCGTCTGCTGCAACGGGCAGAGAAGGCTACGTTACTCTACAACACGGTGAGCGACGGCATGAACCGGGGAGAGATGTCGCGCTTCATGCTCCAGCTGCTGATTGAGTGGGGCTATCCCGTACAGCGGAAACAACTGGAGGCAGAGCAGTCGCCCATTGCTTCCTCACCCATCTGTATCCCCAAGTCGCCCGACATCATGAAACGGATGCAGAGCGTGTTCGACGTGCGGGTGAATCCGAAAGCCCTTCTTTCCCCGTCAGCCCTGAACTGCTACCTGGACTGTCCGCTGAAGTTCTACTATAAGTACGTAGCAGGACTGGCAGCTCCCGAAGAAGTAAGCGCCGAAATCGACTCGGCTAAATTCGGAAGCATCTTCCACTACGCTGCCGAACACATCTACAAAGAACTCACGGCACACGGAAAAGTCATCAACAAAGACACCCTGGAAGCTCTGCTCCAGGAAGAAGTGAAACTACAGAATTACGTGGACAACGGATTCAAGGAACTGTTCTTCCATCTCCCTGCTGACGAGCGTCCGGAATACAACGGGGTACAACTCATCAATTCCGCCGTAATTCTGCGCTATATCCAGCAGCTGCTTCGCAACGACCTGCGCCACGCTCCCTTTACCTTCGTAGGCTCCGAACAACGGGTCATGGAGGACGTAGAGATACAGACACCCAAGGGAGCCATCCGCTCGCGCATGGGAGGAATCATCGACCGCATGGACAGCAAGGACAACGTGCTCCGCATTGTGGACTACAAGACGGGAGGCAAGGCCGACACCCCGCCCAGCGTAGAATCGTTGTTCACGCCCGGCCCCAAACGTTCCAATTACGTATTCCAGACTTTCCTGTATGCGGCTATCGTGTGCCGGAAACTGCGTGAACGAAACGATGACCGGAAGGTTGCTCCTGCCCTGCTCTACATTCACCGCGCTGCGGCAGAAGATTACTCACCCGTCATCCAGCTCAAGGAATCGTACAACAAAACTACTCCCGTGGAAGACTTTTCATTGCTGGAAGAAGAGTTCAGAACCCGCCTACAGGCACTTCTGGAGGAGATTTTCAATCCTGACCTGAGTTTCAGTCAGACGGAAGAGGAAGACCGGTGTACTTATTGTGATTTCAAGGAAATATGTAAACGATAGAAACAGAATCAAAACAAGTGTTAAAAACACATTTTTCTCTGAACAATCCAAGTGAACCGGATGTTATAAAGATGTTTTTCATAGTAATAGATAAGAACAGCATCGGTATTTGTGAAAATATCAGCTGTAAGGACAAAAGCGTTTGTTCTTTAAAAAATAAGAGAGGCTGCATTTCCCCGGCAGCCTCTCTTAATTTTTTATCCTCTACACAAATGTTTTTTATTCCTGATAATCATAATACCACCAGTAGGTATCGCCGAATTCGCGACGCATACGGTTGCGCTCTTCCAGCGGGGAACCTTCTTTCTGCTGCAAGGTCTGGTAAGCCTTGAAACGATTTAAAGTCAGACTGTCTGCACGCGAAGATACGGTATCATTCCGCTGGACATGATACATTACCAGTGCTTCCCGGTAATAACGCGGCAAGGTATCTTCCGGTAAATAGAAATCGGGAACGGCCTGTGCGAAACTGTCCAGTTTCTTTTCAAGCAGCAAAGCAGAAAGGTAATAGTCCAGTGAGGTATATTTTCCGGTTCCCTTGTAGCAGATGTTCCGCAGGAATACCATGCGGTCTTCTCCCATATATGGACGTGCTCCCAACAGATAATAAATGGAATCATTCGTATAACGGAGCGTGTGCAGGGAATCCGTTTCAAAGAACAAACCGTCGGAACGGTAATACTGCGGATAAGCAAACAACTTGTCGCCCATCTTTCCCAAGCGAGACAAAGCCACGGCACGATAGGCGGTCAGCGTACGGCTGGCCTCCAATGATTTTTCTCCTACATGTAACACCTTGTCATACTCCCCGGCACGCAGATAATGTTCCGCCTCCAGCTCATGATGAAACTGCCGGTTGGTACTGCCCACACACACCGTCAGCAGACACAATCCCAACAAGATAGCCAGGTTACTGTTGACCAGCCCCCAGAGACTTCCTTCGTAATTCAGCTGTACCCGGAAAACTCCACGCAGCCAGTAGCCGATTCCCACGAACAGCAACACCAGCAAAGGCAACAGCCAGGTCCACGGAGTATGGTAGTCGGAGATATATACTCCACGCCCCACATCCGTCAGGGCACAAAGCACTAAAAAGGACGGCACATACGCCAGGGCACGCACCCTTCCCTTCAGTCCCATCAGACTGTTTACCCCCCAGCGCAGCAACAGCAGAATCAGCGTAATGACCAGCGCGCTGGCCATCGGAGCAAAAGTCGTCTTTCCATGTGCCAGCGAGAAATGAAGGGCTTCCAGCACATCGCGCTGGAACACATAAAGATATACAAAACTAAACAGAGAAAAAAGAAGACCGCATACAGCAATCATGATGCGTGCAGTCTTCTTATAAAATGCATTTGTGTAATCACTCATACAATATCAAATCAATCTTTCACTCGTTTTAATACAACTGCAGAACGGGCCGGCACATACAGTTTCAGCCATTCTTTCTTATCTTTTGCATAAAGCGGGTCGGCACAGGTGAAGTGGCGAAGACTGTCGTCTGAGAAGCCGAATCCACCAAACTGCTTGTTGTCTGTGTTCAGAACCACATCGTAGGCACCTCTCGGTACGAGGAAGCCATAATCGGTAAACGAACGGGTCGGGTTGAAGTTGAACACAAACACCAAATCCTTGCGGCGGTATGCCAGAATCTGGTCACCGTCGTTATGCCATACCTCGATGACATCCGATTTCTGGATATTCTTCACGCTGCGAATCAGCTTGACCATCGCCTCATCGAAGTCGCCCAGGTAATGATAGCACAAGTCCGGATTATCAACCAGGTTCCACTGACGGCGTGCATACTTGTATGACCATCCGTTACCTTCGCGCGGGAAGTCAATCCATTCCGGATGACCGAACTCATTACCCATGAAGTTCAGGTAACCTCCGTTGATGGTAGAAGCCGTGAGCAGACGAATCATCTTGTGCAGGGCAATGCCTCGTTCCACCACTCCATTCTCGTCGCCAATCTTGAAGTGCCAGTACATGTCGGCATCAATCAGACGGAAGATGATGGTCTTGTCACCCACCAGTGCCTGGTCGTGGCTTTCGCAGTAAGAGATAGTCTTTTCATCCTTGCGGCGGTTGGTCACTTCCCAGAACAGGCTGGACGGTTTCCAATCCTCATCGCGACGTTCCTTGATAATCTTAATCCAGTAGTCAGGAATGTTCATGGCCATACGGTAGTCGAAGCCGTAACCTCCGTCTTCGAACGGAGCAGCCAGTCCCGGCATACCCGATACTTCCTCGGCAATGGTAATGGCCTTCGGATTCACTTCATGAATCAGCCGGTTGGCCAGCGTCAGGTAACAGATGGCATTGTCATCCTGATGACCGTTGAAATAGTCACCATAGTTGCAGAAGGCCTCACCCAGTCCGTGACTGTAATAAAGCATAGAAGTCACTCCATCGAAACGGAAGCCGTCGAAATGGAACTCTTCCAGCCAGTACTTACAGTTGGACAACAGGAAGTGAATCACCTCATTCTTGCCATAGTCAAAGCAGAGCGAATCCCATGCCGGATGCTCACGACGTCCGCCCTGATAAAAATACTGGCAAGGATCACCGGCAAAGTTGCCCAATCCTTCCACCTCGTTCTTCACGGCGTGTGAGTGTACAATATCCATAATCACGGCAATGTTCATCTGGTGTGCCGTGTCGATAAGCTGTTTCAGTTCTTCCGGTGTACCGAAGCGTGAAGAAGGAGCAAAGAAGCTAGACACATGATAGCCGAAACTTCCGTAATAAGGATGTTCCTGAATGGCCATAATCTGAATACAGTTGTATCCGTCCTTCGCAATTCGCGGCAGTACATTCTCACGGAATTCATTGTACGTACCAACCTTTTCCGCATCCTGTCCCATACCGATATGGCATTCGTAAATCATCAGCGGAGCCACATTAGGCGTAAAGGTCTTTTTCTTGAACTTATACGGTTTCTCCGGATTCCATACCTGTGCACTGAAAATCTTGGTCTGTTCATCCTGCACAACGCGGGTAGCCCATGCCGGAATACGTTCACCGCATCCGCCTTCCCAGTACACTTTCAGCTTGTACAAGTCGCCGTGCTTCATGGCCTTTTCCGGCAGATTGATTTCCCAGTTACCCGTCTTGCGCACACGTTTCATGCGGAAAGCCGGTTTCTCCTGCCAGTCGTTGAAATCGCCCACCAGGTAGATTTCCGTCGCATTCGGCGCCCATTCACGGAAGGTCCATCCCTTGTCTGTGCGGTGCAGACCAAAATACATGTGTCCGGTAGCAAAATCCGACAACGTCTTCTTTCCTACCAGTTCCTTTTCTTTTTCTACCACATGCTGATGACGGCCGTTGATAGCATCGGCGTATGGTTCCAGCCACGGATCATTCTTTATGATATTCAATACCTTGTCCATAGTATTAGTAATTAGAAATTATTTGACACGTACTTTTACAATCACTTTTCTCACTCCGTCGGGAGTTACGCCCGGTGCATGTGCATCTTCCGGGAAGAAAAGAGCAAACATACCCGGCTTTACGGTCAGGTAGTCAGTAGCCAGTCCTTCATAGAAGGTAATATCTTTTTCTGCATTGTAAGCAGCTTCGGGCAAATCCGTACGCGGCATATAGCCCATTACTTCCACCCCCGACAATGGAATCTGGATGTCGATGAAATCATTGTGTGTTTCCAGACGCGCTTCTTCCTTTGTCTTCGGACGTGCATCTGCAAAATTCACCATCAGTTCACCTTCCTTCAGCACTACCTTCCCCACTTCGTGTGCCTGCAAGTCAGTTGCCTTCAAAAAAGCTACAGCCTCTGCAAACAAAGGATTCAGTGACACATATTTTTCCAGATTTTCCAATTTGTCAATAACCATATTCTTTCAATTTTAAATCGTTAATATTTTATTCAAACTCATCTATCGTTTCATTTGTAAAATTGGCAAAGCGTTTCAGCTGGCGAAACACGTCGATAATCCGTTCCATAAAGTCCGGACGGGAAAAAAACTCATCTTCCACCCGGCAGGCCACCGTAAAATCCTTGCAACGGATGTACTGCGGATAAGGAAAATCCTTCGGAAATCCCTTGGGCACCGTCTTCAGATGCGACTCGCCTACCACCGGGAAATACTCCTTGAAAGCCGGATCTTCCACGATGGCACGATACTCGTCAATGCGGTCGCACACCGACTGACGCACCGCCCGCAACATATCGGCAGGCATGCACCAGCTTCCTCCGGCCAGCATACAATTGCCCGGTTCCAGATGAAGATAATAACCACAGTGATTGGATTTCTTTCCCCTTGCATTGATATACCCTCCGATGTGGGTCTTATAAGGAGACTTGTCGGAAGAAAAACGGACATCCCGGTAGATGCGATACGTGCAGTCACGCGGAAGGACGTGCGCCACACTTTCATCCCATGGCGAAAGGCGGGCAATCACCCCTGCCAGCAACTCCTCGAAGTCTGCCTGCACACTCAAATATTCCGCTTTATGTTCCTGAAACCACTCCCGGTTGTTGTTTGCCGCCAGTACTTTCAGGAAATCCAATATGCCCGGTATATCCATATTCTTTACTTTTGAGTCATACAAACTTACGAAATTAATTCTTATCTGTCGAATAAAACGATATTTTTTTACATTATCCCAGCAGATTCAACAGAAAATCGTGCACCTTTCCGTTGGAAGCCACCACTTCGCGGCCGGAATAGCATGAATCACCCCCGGAAAAGTCGGTCACCCTTCCTCCGGCATTCTGTACCAGCAGGATACCTGCCGCCACATCCCACGGACAAGTGAAAGCTTCGGCACGCGCTTCAAAACGCCCGTCGGCCACGTAACACATCTCGGCAGCCGCCGCACCGACCACCCGAATACCTGCCACATGCCCGTAGCAACCTTCTATCAGGCGGTTGAATACCGGCTTGTAAGCCTCCGTTTCGTACGGAAGTCCGAAAGCCATAAAAGCCTCATCGGGCACAGCCACCTGCGACACCCGAATCTGGCGGTCGTTACAATAAGCAGGTGCCCCCTTGTAAGTCCAGAAACACTCGTCGCGACACACTTCATAAACCACCCCCAGCAAGATTTCCTCACGGTTACGCAAGGCAATGCTCACACAATAAGGTGCATGGTTATGAATGAAGTTGGTCGTACCGTCCAGCGGGTCAACCAGCCAGCAATACTCCTCGTCGGTGTGAGTTCCGCTCCCCTCTTCAGCAATAAAACCTGCCTCGGGAAGCAACTCCCGCAGACAGGCTACTATTCTTCGTTCCGATTCCTTGTCGACATACGACACATAATCGTGTGCGTGCTTCTTCTCAATCCGCTCACGGCTGAACTTCTTCCGCTCCTCACGGATAAAAGCCCCCGTGGCTACAGCCAGTTCACGCACCTTCAAAGTCAGTTCGGATAATTCCATCATTATTTTTTCTCCTCCAATAAACGTCCGTATCTGAAAGTCCCTTTCCGGACAATATTTCCGTTGGCATCCATCTCTACGAATGGACCGTCTTTCTTTCCCTGCTTGAAGAAGCCCTCAAAGCGAGTGCCGTCCTTTTCAATCAGCACACCCTTTCCTTCTTCCTTTCCACGTACAAAGGAACCGGTATAGACAGAACCGTCGGCCATGTGAAGCACACCTTCTCCCTCGGACATGTTGTTCTTCCACTGACCTTCGTATTCATCACCGTTGGCCCACTTGTATTTTCCGGTACCCGAGCGCTGGTTCTTCGACCATTGCCCGTCGTACACCGCTCCGTTGGCCCAGGTGAACGTGCCTTGTCCCTCCTGCTGTCCGTTCAGGAAATGACCTACGTATTTGTCACCGTTCGGATACGTATAGATACCCCTTCCCATGCGTTCACCGTTGGCATAATCGCCCTCATAGCGTTCGCCGTTCTGGAAATAATAGATACCCTTTCCGTCCTGCACATCATCCTTCCAGTCGCCCACGTACTTGTCGCCGTTGGTATAGTAGAAAGTACCCTTTCCGTGACGCATGCCGTCCTTCCAGTCGCCTTCATACTTCGACTTGTCGTCCCACACCATGGTGCCCTTCCCGTTCTTCAGGTCGTTCTTCCATTCGCCAGTGTAGACCGCTCCGCCTTTCCAGGTATAAGTACCCTGTCCGTTGCGCTTGTCATGATGCCAGGTTCCGGTATATAAGTCCCCGTTATAATAGGTCATCGTACCCTCACCCTCCTGGTAGTCAGTGTACCACATCCCGTCGTAACGGTTGTTGTTCATGAAATAATACGTTCCCTTGCCGTGCTGCTGGTCTTCGTACCACTCTCCCACGTACTTTTCTCCGTCGCTGAAAGTGTAGGTACCTTCACCCTGGCGTTTACCCTTCACGTATTCACCTTCGTACACGTCGCCATTGCGGAACACCGTCTTTCCCTTTCCGTTCGGGCGGCGTCCTTTCAGTTCGCCGGTATATTCCGAACCATCCTTAAACTGGTAGTATCCCAATGACAACTGGGCCGAAGCCGATACCGAGCTGAATGCCAGCAAGGCAAATAAAAATAATGTATGTTTGTTCTTTCTCACGTTCTTAGTCTCTTTTTTAATTCCGCTCAAAAATAGTCTTTTTACTTTTGCACGAGCCGGAAGGTTTATACTTTTTTACCTGCCACTACCTCTATTAAGTTTTCTTTGCAGAAATAGCGCTGAGCCAGCGAAAGCAGTTCGTCGGACGTCACCTCACGGATGGCAGCCAGCGACGCATCAAAAAAGTCGGGCTTCAATCCGGCCGTTTCGATGAATATCCAGGCATCCGAGAGCGAGAATGCCCCCTCGTACGAACGGCACATATCGCCCAGCATGTAGTTGCGCACCATCTCCAGTTCTTCTGCCGGCACCTTGTCCTGACGAAGCCGGTCCATTTCATGATACACTTCCGTGATGACAGACTCCATGTATTCATTGGCCGCCTCCGTACTCACCACCAGCAGACTCGTGCCCGGATAAGACACCAGTCCAGCCCCGATGCCGTAGGTATATCCCTTATCCTCACGGATATTCGACATCAGACGACTGCCGAAATACCCTCCGAACAGCGTAACCAGCACACGCAGTTTCAGGTAATCAGGATGCTTGCGGTCGAGCGAGAAACCACCCATGCGGAGCGAACTCTGCAAGGCATCCTCCTTCTCCACGTGAACCCGTTTGCGGGCATCCTTCACAATGTCCCACGTGCGTTCCACCTTCTCTGCCGTACAACTTCCCCAGGGCGCTTCTCCCCAGTGACGTTCAATGCAGCGCACCACCTCGGGCGTTACCTTACCCGACACGTACATGGAACAGTTGCCCGAATGATAGTGACGGTGATAGAAATCCTTCAGCGCCTCCACCTGAATACGTTCATAATCCTCCAGTTCGGCATAGCGTCCCAACGGATGCGAAGTACCGAAAAGCGAACGGTTCAGCTGCTTGCGAGCCAGTACGTCCACCCGCTGGTTGTTCACCAGGAACTGCTGGCGGTTGATGTCGCAGATAATGCGGAACTGCTCTTCCGGAAACACAGACTCCTTCACCAGTCCGGCCACAATCTCCATGGTACGGTCAAGGTGTTTGGTCAGTGTATACAGTGTCACAAATCCACAGTTCACAGAAGAAGAAAGGTCGAGCCACGCCCCGTAATAATCCAACCGTTCGGCAATCTCGCCCGATGTCATGCGCACCGTTCCCTCACGCAGCATGCGGTTGGTAAACACGGCCTGAAGCGGCTGCGACTGGTCGAGCTGTCCGCTCCGCACCAGCAGGTCGAAACGAATCACGTCTTCGTTTCCGGCCGAAAGCACATACAGCGGCATACCGTTCTTCATACGGTGCAACTCCGGCTGCAAGATGGAAAAATGCTCCAGCTGACGGATGGCAGGCGCCACACTACGGTCGAGCTGCGTCATAGTGCCTCCTGCTGATTACGCAGAAACTCTTCGGCCCGTGCCAGATCCTGCGGCGTGTCAATACCAATGGTCTCCACTTCGCTGATGCCCACCTTGATGGAATAGCCGTTCTCCAGCCAGCGCAACTGCTCCAGCGATTCGGCCAGTTCGAGCGACGACTGCGGAAGAGATGTAATCTCCTTCAACACCGGAGCGCGGTAGGCATAAAGTCCGATATGTTTGTAATACGTATGTCCGGCCAGCCACTCCTTCTTGTCGCGGTTACGCTGGTAAGGAATGATGGAACGGCTGAAATAGAGCGCCTTCATCTCCTTGTTCACCACCACCTTGGGCGAGTTCACGTTTTCCAGCGCATCAAATCCGTCGGCAGGCGTAAACGGTTTCACAAGTGTGGCAATCTGTGTTGACGCATCGTCAAAACAAGCCTTTACGGCTTCCAGCTGCGAACGCTGAATGAACGGTTCGTCGCCCTGAATGTTTACCACCACGTCATAGCCGCTGCCCACCTTACAGTAAGCCTCGTAGCAACGGTCGGTACCACTCTTATGGTCGACCGATGTCATTACCACCTTTCCACCGAAAGCCTTTACAGCCGCTTCGATGCGTTCGTCGTCGGTAGCCACATAAGCTTCGTCCAGCACACCGGCCACTTGTTCATAAACTCTTTGTATCACGGGTTTGCCTCCCAGTAGTGCCAAAGGTTTGGCGGGGAAGCGTGTAGATGCATATCTTGCAGGAATAATTCCAATAAATTTCATGGTTATTGTATTTGGGTTATGCTTCGCAAATGTACGAATAAAAAGTGACAAACAGAAAAATGAACTTGCTATTCAGATTTTTCAATGATTGTCTTTATCCATTCCGCAAACCGCGGACATTTCTCCAAGATGGATTTTATCCCGATTTCCAATGCTATCAGGTTTCCTTCCAGCACTTTGTTGTAGTCAGACTTTATGGCCAGCAATCTTTTGGAGGGAGCCCCTTCAGGAGAGGTATTGATGTCTTCGGGATTGTCGTAGGATGAAATGATGGAAGCTGTCTTTGCTGCGAGTTCTTCCGAAAAATAGTACTCAAAACCTTTGTTACTGGAAAACAGCAAAGCCTCAAATTCGTGCAACTGTATGTAAGAGAAAAAACGACGGTCGTCTATAGCCTCATCGATTGCCGCTTCCAACGACCGTATTTGCTCTATTTTGTCCGGCTTCTTCATGCAGTCCTCATAATGGGGCATGTCGTGGGGAAGTCTGAAAAAGTCAATAAAGGTAGTTACGATATAATCGCTTTTTTCGGACATCAGAAGAGGCCTGATCGTGTTTGCCAGATGTGAGTAGCTCACCATTCCTCCCCGTCCTGTCCTGCTTGTCCGAACCAAGACAGGCGTAACGCTCAATATACCAAATTCTTGCAAATAGGGAGAAATGACCGAATTGACAAACTCTTGCTCCGTTTGTCCTTCGACGACAATGTACACACGTTTCATAACTGCCCTCCTATCATGTTTTTCTCCCACAAATCACTGAGAGACAATTCGTAATCGTTCATCCATTTTTCCAGTTCTTCCCGTTCCAGATGACGAAAAACCGATTGGTTGTCTGCCCTGTCCACTACAATGATATCTTCCACCTCAAAGCAATTGACCAGATTGGTGGACTGAGTAGACAAAATAATCTGGCTTTTGAGCGAAACCTGCTTGACAAGTTGGGCCAGTTTATTGATAGCGGCCGGATGCAAACCCAATTCAGGTTCATCAATAATTATCACTTCCGGCATCTTGGACTGCAACAGTAAGGTTGTAAGGGCTATAAAACGCAAAGTACCGTCCGAAAAGCTATAACCATCGAGGTACATATCTGTATCCCTCTCTTCCCATTCCAGACGAATTCTTTCCCTGTTGTTGGCATCCGGACGGAGCTTGAAGCCTTTGAAATAAGGAGCAATGGAACGTATCACACCCTCTATCAAGCGGAATGTCTTTTCATCGTTCAGCATCAATGAATACAGATATGCCGCAAGATTGGAGCCGTTATCACGCAAATATTCGTTGTCGTTAATCGGACAATCCCCACGCATGGGAGAAGTGGCACTGGTATCGTGAAAATGATAGACTGTAAAGCTACCTAAATATTTTCTCAAGTAAGCAGCCCTCCATCTTTTATTATCCTTCAAAGAGGATTCTTCTACGGCAGAATCCCAAATCGTTCTGTTCCACTGTGAGTAATCCTTTTCTGGCTTATGACAGTTATTAAAAAAATCTCCCGTTTTTTCAATATAGCCTTTGTTCGATTGCGATGGTTTAATCTCAAAGAAAAAAGCATTCGTATTGTCAAAATCAATCAATCCCTGGATAGACGGCGATACTTTTCTTCCCTGACGCAGCAAATTATCAATCCCCCCTTTAGACAAGGTATAACTGCCAAAACGTTGCTCATATATTGCCTTGGTCAATTCAAAGAATGAAATGAAATTACTTTTTCCAGCTCCGTTTGAACCGATTAACACATTCAGCCGATTCAAAGGCAGCGACAAGTCTTTAATGGACTTGTAATTCTCAATCAAAACCTGCTCTATCATATTCTATCTTAAATTCCGCTTTACCATAAACAAGCACTGTCTCTACCGGTTTTCTGTATATTTCCAGTTAAGGCTATACCTGCGCACACGCTTCTATCCTTCATCCTGATTCAGATAGTTACGTAATATGCAAAATTAGAAAACTTTCTCAAAAGCCTTACAACAATCACCCTTTTTATTGAAAACGTACAACCAAATTCAGTACTTCCAAAACAACGTTTTATTATTCGTCCCTAGGAGTAACATACATCCTGTCGACGACGATGCTTTCCGTCAGGTAAGCCATGTCCAACCATTGTATCCGGTAGCATCTGGAGACCTTATCAAACCAAGAATCGTCTTGTCTAACTTCTCACTCTACAACTGATGACGCTGCCTGTTCATGAACTTGTCGTAATTTACTCTATAATCCGTACAGAACTCCCGAAGATCCTTAGAATGCATGAAAAGGATAATATACCATACTTTCCGATAATCGAACTATTCGAAAAAATTGGATAGTTCGATTATCGGAAAGCATTCTCCCAACCTTGTGACTATTTCGTCACAAGGTTATATAAACTCTGATAATCTTTTGCTACTCCATAAACCACTTTACTGTCACTTATCGCTGCAAAATGGCGACGTGCACATTCTATCTTTGCATCCTCAGAACCTCTAAGTTGTGATTCCTGCCAGTCATTACCTTTAGTTTCAGCAATGAAATATATATGCTTCACAGTGCCTTCCTTAAATGCAACAGCCCAGTCCGGATTATAGTGTCCCATAGGTGTATTGATATAGAACCCACGTGGCAGTTTGGTATATACTTCCACCGCATCCTCTTTTTCCAATGCTTCTGCAAAATTTTTCTCAATACCCTGACTATCGACAACTACAATATCATATAGAGATTTAGCACTTTCCAGTGCATTAACCCCCAGTTTGCCTCTAATGGTACTTTCTGTGAAAATATCCATATCATAAGTGTTCGTACTACGCTCGTATGCTATTTTCTGGATAACAGCTATAGCTTTGGCATCATTAATGATATTTGCAGTCTTTATAATGAATTCTTCCGGATTCATCTTAAACTGAGCAAAAGTTGCTGGTTTTATGCCCTTTAATATTTCCACTATGGTTTTTCGTGTTAATCCGGTTGCATTTACCAAATCACCTACCAAATCATAGCGAACACTATTACCAACAGCTTCCGAAACACGGATTGTGCGTGTCTTTCCTGCCGTCATGGCTACTCCAGCCTGTAAAGACTCCTTGTCGTGGATATTTTCTAATGAACCACCCTCTATTACAATGCGTATTTCTGTAACACTCAGATGTTTGTCAATGCTTTCTATAGCCTTCTTTATCAATTCGTCTGTACTGAAATCCACTTTATAGTAAGTCTTCACATTAATACGTTTCCAGACTTCGGTAAACTTTTCTTTGAACAGATCTTCTCTAAATGTGGCAACTTTGGGTTTACGTGCATTGTCCGGTTTCATGCTATCCGGGTTAAAGATGGTATCAAGTCTGCCAAGTATTCCGGCTTTAATCGGATTCAGTTCTTCTCCCAAATCAATAGTTCCAGATTTCTTGTCATTGAAATACTTCTCAGTAAGTTTGCCTTTCTTCACATAGCCATTACTGATAAGCTCCTCATGAATTTCACATGCCAATTCACGGTTGATTTTTATCTCTTTACCGTCTGAAGCTACCATTACAATGTCTTCAAACAAATGAGCCGTAACTTGAACAGGTCTGTCTGCCACATCTTCAGCGAGTTCACTCTGAAGCTGCTTACTGAAATGCTCATAGCTTTCGCTGGCTATCACTGTGAGAATATTTACATCGAACACACCATCACCCCATACATCCTGATCCTGTCGCTCGCCATTTTTGTTTACGCAAAGACGCATACCACGGCCTACTTCCTGACGTTTCTTTATCTCACTGCCTGTATCTTTCAAGGTACAAATCTGGAATACATTTGGATTATCCCAACCTTCTTTCAGAGCAGAGTGAGAGAAAATAAAGCGTACCGGTTCTTCAAAACTCAACAGCCGCTCCTTATTTTTCATAATCAAATCGTATGCACGTATTTCATTATCTCCCTCTTTCTCTTTTGAATCAACGGCTATCCCCTTCTTATCCTGAGAAAAATATCCTTGGTGTACTTTTGCTGCTGAGAACTTATTCAGATATCTTACATATTCTTCATCAGAGAAACGCGGCTGCATTTCCTCAATTACATTTTTGTATTCTTCTTCGAACATATCAGCGCAATTTACCGTTACTTGTACCGTCTTTTTCATAAATACGATAGCTATTTACATGGTCAATAAAGAAGAGTGAAAGCACTTTAATTCCTTTATGGAACAATTCTCTTTCTCTCTCAATATGAGTGCGAATAGTTTCACGTATCTGAATCCTGCGAAGCACATCCTCATTTACTTTTCCAATAGCATCACCCTCATAAAGAGTTATGCCATTCAGGAAACGGACAGAACCATCTATTCCATCAATGCGTTCAACAATGAAATGATTATCATATTCAGCCAGTTCACCGCTTTGTTCAAAAAGATTAAATCCTTCACCCACCAATCTCGTTGCTTGCTTGAAACCATTGGCTGTTTTTACATCAAACGAAATACGGGCTTGCGGATTACCTTTTCCTATTACAATTTCATCCAGATAGACAAAACCGTTTGTAGCCGTTGAGCCTTTTTGTGAGATACCTTTTACTTCAATTTTCTTCACCAACTTACGGTTGTAGGCATCCATCGCATCCAGCCGGTACACCATATTGTACACATCGTCTTTCCTATGGGTTGCACTATACAGTAAAGTAAACAAAGGATGAAACTTCGCAATTCCTTTTCTTGTAGCGTTTGCCTTATTTGCTCCAAGAACACTTTGCGGCTCGTCAATAATCATAATCGGATTTGTCTGAGCCAATATATCAATAGGTCTGCGGCTACCAAACTCATCACGTCTGGAGAATATAATACGTGCAGCAGCATCACCACTACGTCCTTCCAGATTCTTGTCTTCGTTCATGGAACTGTTGAATGCCTGCGTATTGATAATCATCACATGCAATCCGCTATCACTTGCAAAACTATCTATTTTGGAAAGCTGTTTGGAGTTATAGACAAAGAACTGGATACGCTTACCGTATTCTGTGGCAAAGTGTTCCTGCATGGTCTCAAAACTTTTCTGCACACCTTCACGAATGGCAATACTGGGTACTACTATGATAAACTTATTCCAGCCATACAACTTGTTCAGCTCATACATCGTCTTGATGTATGTATAAGTCTTACCGGTACCGGTCTCCATTTCAATGGTGAACATCGGGTTTGAAATATCACCTTGCAAATATTCAACAGGTTTAAGTCCCCAGTTCATCTGAATTTGTCTCAGATTCTCCGTAATTGACTCTCGGTCAAGCATCAACTTCTGATTACCAAAACCCGTCAAATCAAACACTCCTTTATTCTTACCCTGGTCTATCAGAAAATCGGCACTATCACAATATTGCTGACCGGTAAATATATCTGTCACACTTTTGGCTGCATCAGCCTGAAAGCGTTGGTGCTTATATTTCAGTTTCATTCTGATTCTTCTTTTTTTTCAAGTTGTCCAACATACGGATAGCATCAAGATAATCTTGTTCTACGTCACTGATGGTTCGTTGTTTGTATTTACGGTACTCGTTCGTAACATGTTCCATAGCCTCTGTGTGCGACACTTTACCGGAATCTTGCAATAACTGTTCTCCCGACATGGTCAGGATTCTGTCAAGATAGTTTGCCCAGTCACTCATTGTCATGGGTTGTTCACGCTCTGCCTGACGCTCCGCAAAGTCCAGATATCCGGAAACCAGTTGTCCCATTGCGCGAAGTTCTTTTTCGTCCAGATAATTCTTGGCCGTCTTTGCTTCTGCCAATGTAGGTTGAGTACCCTTAAACGTCAGCAAACCCATAAAATCCTTTTCGGCATCTGCCCGTTCCACAATCAGTTCAGCAGCCGTATGTCCGTGAACCGCATAATGAATTTTATTCTGTACTTTTTTAAAGAACTCCTGGCTTACAGAAGCACGAGGATCATAATCTATACTTGTAGCATATATTTCCAACACCTGACGGTAGAACACCTTTTCTGTGGCACGGATATCACGTATGCGTTCCAGCAATTCCTTCCAATAACCACCGCCACCCAACTTTTTCAACCGCTCATCGTCCAGTGTAAAGCCTTTTATCATGTATTCTTTCAGCCTCTGTGTCGCCCATTGCCGAAAGCGAGTGGCTATTACAGACTTGATACGATAACCAAGTGCTATAATCATATCCAGATTATAGTATGTAGTATTATATGATTTCCCATCTGAAGCAGTTGTTCGGAATTTCCGAACAACTGAATTTTCCTCCAATTCTCCTTCTTCAAAGATATGTTTGATGTGTTCACTCACATTCGACTTGCTCGTCTGATACAGTTCACACATCTGTGCCTGAGTAAGCCAAAGTGTTTCATCCTCCAGTCTGACATCAATCCTGGTCTGACCGTCAATGGAGGTATAAATAATCATCTTATTTTCTTCCATACCTCAACACTTTATATAACCTTGATATTTTTTATGGCTTCTTCCTCGCTCCAGTCCAATAACTGTTTCAGGGTTTCGAACACATTGATTTTTGCATCGTCACGGGCAAAGCAACTGTCACGGAACAATACGCGGAGCGGTTGTTTGTCTGCCATGGCTTTTACGATATTTTCCGTAATATCATCTGCAAAGCAAGCGACCAGGTCACCATCATTAACCGAATAAATCATCTTTCCATCCACTTCTTCACTGGTCATAGGTAAAGAGAGCTGTACTCCCCAACTAAGCATAGCTCCAAACAATAGATCGAGATCTGTACGACCACTCTTTACGTTATTGAGGAAAAGGTCAAGCTGCGATTGGTCGTATTCGCTTGGTGCTTTCTTTACTTCCTCAAAATTGCTGTCTGCCAAACGGAAAACACGAAAACCTGTATCAAGGTTTTGGGTTGTCAATGGGGATTCTTCCTTGATTTTCTTGCCAGCACGACGGATACGTTCTTTGGCTATTTCTGGAATTGTATTATAGCCTGCTTTACGAGCTTCGCTATCTTCCGGCGTTTCCTCTGGAAGTTGAACCATAATATATTTACGATTACCACCATCTTCTGCATTTAACTGCATCACAGCGTGTGCAGTCGTTGCTGAACCACTAAAGAAATCAAGTACGGTAAAATTGGTAGAATCAATCAACGATATTAATAATTTTAAAAAACCTGGATTCTTGGGCGCAGTAAATATGCTATCTCTTGTTCCGAAAAGAGATTTCAATATGGTACCAGCACCTGTTGTTGTCAATTCCATACTATATTTCTGCTTACGTCCATGAACAATCGCCTCATACTCTTTATTAACTAATAAACTTTTTATTCTTATTTTGTCGCTGAAATTCTTTTCATATATTTTGTCGTTAGAGAATTCTAAAGCTTGTAGCTGATGCAACTCCTTTAATTTTGAATCTGTATATGTATTCTCTACTAAACTATTCTTATAAAATGAGTAGTATTTTCTATAACCACTAGATATTAAAACATTATCAATATCATCAATCTTTTCTTTTTTGGTAATTAGAGAGTTATCCCTAGCCCTATAATATACAGAATAATTCTTATCAGACTCAACTTTAGAGACTTTATTATTAAAACTATTTTCTCCCACAAGTACTCTTTTACCACTATTATGAACATAACGTCCATTTTCATCAAGTGTCATATCTGAAGCTTGTTTTGGAACATTTTCAATAAAATATGACGAAGATTTATTTTTTGCATAAATTATACAGTATTCCGAACTTACAGATATAAAAGATGAGTTCTTACGTCCTTTGGGATTATTCTCAACAGAAAGCATTCCTACGAAATTTTGTATTCCAAAAATTTCATTTCCTATTTTCTTTAAATTCTCAACCTCATTATCGTCTATTGAGATAAAAATCACCCCATCTTCACTCAACAAAGAACGAGCCACCATTAAACGTGAATATATCATCGAACACCAATCCGAATGAAAACGAGCATTTGAATCAGTATTCTTTCTATAACGATTACCTAATTCATCCACATTTCCAGCAAACAAATCATAATCATCTTGTGAAATGACAAAATCATCATCATACACAAAGTCATTACCCGTATTGTAAGGTGGGTCAATATAAATCATCTTCACCTTCCCCATATATGACTTTTGAAGTAACTTCAATACCTCCAAATTATCACCTTCAATATACAAATTCTGTGTGTTATCCCAATCCACACTATCCTCTACCACCGGACGCAAAGTCTTTGTTGTAGGGCGAGCAGCTTCCCGACGAGCTTCCTGTTTACCTGGCCAAGTGAACTGATACATTTCGTCCGCATCTTCCACTGCATTATCGCCAAGCAATTGACGCAAAGTCTTGAAATTTACCACATGACGTAACTCACCGGTTTTATCATCCTTTACTTCCGTAAAACAGGATGGTGCTATCTGATAGAGAGCTTCCAAATTCAGTTGTGTTCCATCAACCGAGTTCAATTCTAATTTATTGGGTTTCATGATTATATTTTGTTCTTATTTCGTTTTTATTATATATTTCTGATTAGGAGAATTCTTACTCTCTGAAGATGTCATTTCAAGCAGTTCACCAAGTATCGGGTCGATATAAACACGCTTCATCCTGTTCCTATCAGCATATCCTAAATAATCGGCTATTTCCTGCAATGTACGTGCTTCACGGCAGAAAGCAATTAAGGCATCGCGTATTTCCTTTTTTTTCTGCTCTCTTGATTTTACACCTTGAGTTTTACTCCTTGAGTTTTTTACTCCTTGAGTTTTACTCCTTGAGTTTTTTACTCCTTGACTATAATCTGAATTAATGGAGTAAGAAGTCCATCGTCCCCTATTGTTGGACAAGAGCATACCTTTGTCAACCAACGCATAAAGAATTCTTCCTGCCTCCAAAGGATTTTTACCTAATAATTGCTGTACACGATAATTGGATATATTATCTTCCGTTATAGCCGTAGCTAAAACTAATTGACATTCTTTATCAAGCCTGTTGTATTCACTACCATAAATCTCATTCAACGCTTGATGACATTCCTCCGGAATAAGTGATACCATAGAAAGGGTTAATTCAACAAGATGTAAGTCAGTCCGCTCTACTAAAAACGGCTTACGCCAATTTTCCTTCTTCCAAGCGTTCAGGATTGTAGGAAACCCAGAACCGATATTGTCGCCGAAACCAATCATTCGCAACATTGATTGCATATTTGGATTTCTTGCCTTTGAATTACCTCCGGCATAAATATCCATAACGGGTATTTTAAGTGTGCCTGGATTTGAAAAGACAAAACAGTCATCATGTTTCTCCACTCTGAGTACACCGGTCACCATATAATCTGCATGAATAACAAGATTGGTCAATGCCTCACGAATAGCTTTATGTACAGCAGTATCGTCTATTCGTTCCATTCCCTCCAATCTGAAAGGACGTTTTATATCACTTACCAACTTGGATTGTACACGCATAAAGAAATTATACAGATTATTCTCCCAACGCCCGTCGTATGTCAAACGGTCGCTCCATCGGCTATCCGGTTGCAAATTTGTCATATCAAGATAATCCATGCGGATATTATCAAATCTTTCTCGGATAGGAAGCCCCTTTCCAAACATAAGCAAACCGGCTAAAGTCAAGCCTTCTCTGCGTGTATTCCTATCAACTATATACCCTCCCATATTCAAGAGAAATTCCCTATCAGAATAATCATTCCACACATGGTCTGGATTTGCTGTACGAAAACGATTTCTATAGGCAGCAAGAGTAGGCGCATCAATATCATCCATCGTATAATTTTCCATCAATACAGAATCATTACCGCTATCGTTTGCATCACGAATCATAGCTTTAACATCGTCTTCCGTACAATGGTAATCACCTTCATAGTTCCGTTTGAAAGACCCGTTCATAATATTGCCGTTGATATAAATAGGACGTTGCCTATAATCTGCCTGCGGCACATGAATACATAATAAGTCATAACCTTGGTATTGTATTATTTCAACATCGGCATCGGTCAGAATATTACGGTTTACTTTATTGCTATTTAAGGTATCAAAGAACTCCTTCCTCATTTTCTGCGGATTGGCAACTCCTGTAATTTCAAATCTTTTATCTGAGCTGGTTTCATCCATATATTCCTTTACCCCAAGCATAATGGTTCCACCTATCGTATTGGCAAATGAAGAATATGTTTCCCATACTGATTTAGGTATCTGTCCTTCAGCTTTTTTACACTCAAAAGTAATCCGTTCTCCGAGTTGTAATAATATATTTATATCATTAGCATTCATTATATCTATCATTTATATCCGATTAATCGCAAATGTAATTCATTTAAAAATCTTCTTAATGATTTAACCTCGGCATTCAATTCTATTTGTCTAGTAAATTGTTTTTCAGCTTTTATCTTTTTTTGAAGAGAAACAATCTGTTTCTGAACACTTTCTATTTGCTTACGCAAATCAACCTGTTCTTTATATTCTTCTCTAGTAGATGCATACAATCCTGATATTTGACTGAGCAAACCGTTGTAAACGGCATCCATAGATTGTCCCTGAATATTTAGCGTACTGGCATCAATTCGTATATCCCGTTGAATTTCACTAACTCCACACTTCCATTTCTGTTCTCCATGAACAAACGATATTTCTTTATGATGCATCAGTAAATCAAACTTTTCGCCGTACTCAATAATGAAAACCGTATGCCGTGGTAACAACTCATCCATTGCACTGAAAGGCTTAATACTGTACTTGTCTTCTTTCATCCTGCAATAGAACACATCAATCTCATGCACATATTCACCATCTTCTACATTGAGTGTCGCAGGTACAAGTTTATACAGCCATACAATACCTTCAAACTCTCGTGTCAGAAATTCACGCAAGGAAGAATCGCCACTTCTTCCATAAAACGCATTCTTAGGCACTGGTTTATTGACTATTGTTATGGATGGAAAATTCAGTATATTATCCATAATCTACTTAATTACCAAAAAACAAATCAATTCAAAATCATCCAGTCCTTTAATGTTATAGGTCAAAGCACTTGTTTCACCTACAGAGAAAAGGCTGTCTATATCACTCTCTTCTTTCACTGTGATAATACTTTCTATGGCCGACTGCAACAAGTCGCTGTAATGGCGCATATTCTTTCCATCACGTGTTTCCTTGTTGAACTGCTTGCAAAGTATCTTATCAGGTTCTGTCTTGTCTTTGCAGGCATAACGCATTTTGTCAAGCAGTTTTTTAGGTGACAAATGGTCGCAGATAACGGTTCCGGTATGCGAAAGATAAACCATATAAAACGGATGCAACAGATTGGAACGGTCAATGTTCACACCGTTATTCTTATTCTTCAACACATACATCACGCCCGGTTCTACCAGTTCGGAGGCACTGACCACCGCACTCATCCCAAACGGTGTCAAATCCATATTGGGATGCTCTTTCAGATTAGCCAATAAATCCAGACGAAACTCATTCAGCCCCAAATCCATGATATTGACACCAGTATCCATATCCTCAATATCTACCACTTCATTCTGCAATTTCTTCAATTGGTTGCGACGGTACTCCAAATCGCCTTTTTCATTAGCTGATAATAGATTATCATCCCCTGTACTGGTAATAACAGTTGCCTTCATTCGGCTTTCTACACGACCTTTCAGCTTGATGTAATCATCCAATTCCATATCCGGCCAATAATTCACCAGCTGAATCACATCGTTTTTGCTCCCGATACGGTCTATTCGGCCAAAACGCTGAATGATGCGTACCGGATTCCAGTGTATGTCGTAATTAATCAGATAATCACAGTCCTGCAAGTTCTGTCCTTCACTGATACAATCGGTAGCAATCAGTACATCTATTTCTCTTGTATCATTCGGATGAATGGCATCCCGGTCTTTTGACAAAGGCGAGAAGTAGGTCAATATATCATTGAATGTACATTTCAGTTTCGGCAACGTACATTTCCCTTCCGTACTGCCGGTTATCAGAGCTGTATGCAGTCCGCAATCGTTCAGAATCCTGCCGGAAAGTTGTTCATACAAATAATTGGCTGTATCAGCAAATGCTGTAAATATCAGCACTTTCTTATTGGTACCATTGATTGGATGTTCAAACTTGTTTTTCAAATCTGCTACCAGCTGTTGCAGTTTCGTATCATGTTCCGGCGTAATATCCTTTAGCATAAGGATGAGCAGTTCCAGTACTTCCAAATCAGCTTTCAAATCACGCCGCCAACTCACATAATCCATGTCCCGAAGATTGATTTTTGATTTACGACCTACAAACGGATCATTTTCATTATCTTCAGTATCAAAATCCTCTGAAAAATCAGTTACATCTACTGTTCCTGCACCGCTTTCCTGAAATTTATCAATAGCAGTAATAGAATCATTTATAAAATCACGAATTCTTGTCAAAGTCAGACGGAAAGAGTTCACGCTACTTTCCAGACGCTTCAACAGGTTGATAGCCATCAATTTCCGAATACCTTTTTCACGGCCATCTACAGTGAGTCCCTCGCCTTCATAATCTATTCCATAATTGCCTTTTTCACTTTCAAAAATAAACAGAGAAGGTGTATATATGGAAAGATTCAATCGGTTAAGCATTTCTGCTATATCCGCGAAAGTAATAGCATCGTTCAAATCTGTAAGCTTAGGTCTGCGTGATACAGGTGACAAACGTTCAGGAAATTTGCCCACATCATTCGTATTGTAATACTTGATGATATGGCTTCGGCTTCTGGCTATGGTAACTGCATCAAGCAACTGGAAGAAATCATAACTTAATGAATCTACCAGCTTCTCTGTTGTTCTCTTTTCCGGAGGCAATTTAGCCCATTTAGAATAAACAGTCTGCGCATCTCTGAAAATGCTATCTATGTTCTTCCCTGTATCAAGCAAATCGTTTATATTCTCGGCCTTTCCTTCATACGCAAGTTGCAGCTGATTTTTCAAATCACTGAAACGGTTGTTTACCGGTGTAGCGGAAAGCATAAGCACTTTAGTCTTTACACCACTGCGTATGACTTTATTCATCAGCCGGGCATAACGGTTTTCCTTGAAATCATCATCTTCATCCTCATTATCAAACCGGCCGCCATTGCGGAAATTATGGCTTTCATCTATTACAATCAAATCATAATTTCCCCAGTTCACCCGTTCCAAATCAAGTCCATTACTCAAACCTTTATCCCTTGACAGGTCAGAATGAAACAGAATGTCATAACGCAAACGGTCTGCCAATACCGGATTGTTCTTATAGTTGGAACGAAATGTCTGCCAGTTGTCGTTCAACTTTTTGGGACAAAGAACCAATACATTTCTGTTTCGGTTTTCGTAATACTTGATAACCGAAAGAGCCGTAAATGTTTTTCCCAATCCCACACTATCAGCAAGAATACACCCGTTGTATTTTTCCAGTTTGTTTATGATTGCCAATGATGCATCACGCTGGAAATTATACAGTTTATTCCATATAACACTACTTTTGAATCCCGTAGCTTCATTAGGCAATACATCCTCACTGATGTCTTCTAAAAACTCATTGAAGATATTGTATAACGTAATAAAATAGATAAAAGCCGGGGCATTCTCCTTATAAACGGTTTCGATATTTTCTATGACATTATCTGTCACATCCTGAAATTTCTCTTTGTCTTTCCATAATTCCGCAAAATTCTTCAGAAACATATCTGTAGAACTATGCCCAGGCATACCTACAACCATCGGACAGATATTGTTCCCTCTATCAAGCCCGAGTTCAGTAGTGGTAAACTCATTGAAAGGCATATAAGTATAGGTTTCTTCTCCTTCCTTTATATTGAGGAAGGTATTCATGGAGCCGTGAGTTATATTTGTCTTGAACCGTGCTTTTCTGCGAATCCAGTCTGCACATTCTCTCGCAATAGCCCGCTGTGTAAGCTGGTTTCGAAGCCTTATTTCAAAATCCGATCCGAAAAGACTTCTTTCCCGATTTAATTTAGGTATATAGAATTCTCTTTTTTGCTTTTCAGACTTATCCGTATAGAATGTCGGTGAAGTAAAAATAAAGTTTACACAATCCACCTTTTCCAGTTCTTCTTTCAATGCTTCGTATGCATAGATAGAAAAACTGGCTGCCGCTATAGAGATTTGGCTATTACCCGAAGACAATACCTGCTTCAAATCATCTATAACACGTTCTGTTATATTATTGAATTGCTTCGGTGTTCTCATAAATATCCTCGTTCTTATTAATTAAATCTCGAACTTCCACACCTAACAAAAAAGCAATCTTAGTCAGAGTCTGTAAATCTGGCTGTGAAGTATTCGTACACCATTTAGATACTGTCGCAGGATCTTTCTTCAACTCAGAAGCCAACCACTTACTGGTTTTCTTTTTCTCTACTAAAACAACTTTTAATCTATTAATATCGGCCATCGTACTCTCAATTTCTTTGCGTTACACGCAAAGATAATAATAATGCATAAAGTTCAAAAATGAATTAGATTATATTCAGCTAATTTGGTCATGTAAAGCCCAAAAGTCTGCCAACCTCACTTAATCCAGAAAACGCAAGTCCATTCAAAACAAAACGCCTTTGCGTTTTAGATCAAACGCAAGGGCGTTTCATCTTAAACGTAAGGGCGTTTTAGTCCAAACACAAAGGCGTTTTTCAGAGGATTTTTACACCACTGAAAATCAACTAATTACATTTTCTTAAATTTTACGGATAACCCAGTATCCTCCCACTACCTGCAAGAGCATTCCGGGAATACCGATGCGGAAATCCTGCAAGGCGGTGAACAAGCTGCCGGAAAGTGCCCACTCACCCAGCGTACCAGCCAGCTGATAAAACAGTACCACGGCCAGCAGCAACGGCAAGGTGACTTTCTGAAAGCGGGCTGCCACCAGACCGGCACCCACAGCCAACAGCACGGATTTCAGCAGAATGGCAGGCAGCACGGCAGGTGCAGGCATGCCGAACCACCACGAGTTGAGCAACGGCGAGAGTACAGCCGTCAACAGTCCGGCCTTCCAGCCGTATTTATAGGCTCCTACCAGTGTGAAGAAATAAATGGGCAGCCAGGTGACTCCTCCCTGCGGCACCAGGTGGAAAAGCTGGGGCAGGACAATGTTTCCGGCCACAAACAGCAGGGCGGTGACATAGGTTTTCACGCGACTGTATCCCAATGTGTAAAGTTTTACGGTTGTTTCCATGTGTATTCGTTATTTTTCTGAGATTGTTTTTTCTTTTTCTCCGGCTTCCCGCATGCGGCGTACAAAGTCTTCAATCACGGGATAGAGTTCCACGGGATTGTCCGACACGTCGCAAAGGGTTTCCAGCGGACACCGTCCTGTGCGGGTGCGGTTGATGATGCAGGGCACTTCTTCGGCATACGCCACCTCTACCCCTCCCTTACGGAGCAAGGCGAGCGCAGGGGTGCTGACTACCCGGGTCCATACGCGGGACACGCCGCCCAATACCATCAGGGCTGCCGCTCCCTTTCCGATGACTTTATCGGCCAGCCAGGCTCCTTTCAGGAAGGCGCGGTCTGTGGCGTACAAGTCGTACAGGTCGGCCACGCCACGACGGGAGAACGTGCGGGTTTCTTCGCCCTGACGCACCACGCAGGAATAGTTTCCTTCGTTCAGCAAGCGTATCAGTTCGTTCATCACAGTGTTTCCTGTTTCAGTTGTTCCACGTAAGCATCAATGCGGTGAAGCTCCTTCGGAATGTCGATGGACTGCGGGCAGTGCGGATTACATTGTCCGCAACCGATACAGTGACTGGCCTGACGGAGTTTTGGCACGCTGCGGTCGTAACCCACCAGGAAGGCACGGCGGGCTTTCACGTAATTCTCGTCCATGCGGTCTTTCGGCATGTTGCCCTCGTTCACGCACTTGTTGTAATGTACCAGCACACCGGGGATGTCGATACCATACGGGCAGGGCATGCAGTATTTACAGTCGTTGCAGGGCACGGTGGGGTATTTCTGCATCAGGTCGGCCGTATCGAGCAGGAACTGGTTTTCCTCGTCGGTAAGCGGCACCAGCGGAGAATACGTGCGAAGGTTGTCTTGCAGATGCTCCATGTAGGTCATGCCACTGAGTACGGTGAGCACCTTTTCCGGCGTACCGGCAAAGCGGAAGGCCCACGATGCCACACTGCCTTCGGGATTGCGCTCTTTCAGGCGGCTGAAGATGTGGTCGGGAATGTTCGACAGGCGTCCGCCCAACAGCGGTTCCATCACCACTACCGGAATGTTCTTGCTGCTCACCTGCTCGTACAGGTAGTCGGCATTCACGTTACGCCCCGATGCGTGCTGCCAGTCGGAATAGTTCAACTGAATCTGCACGAAGTCCCAGTGCACCTGGTCGTGCATGGCCAGTGCCCGGTCGAATTCCTCTTTTGTGCCGTGGAACGACCAGCCCAGGCGGCGGATACGTCCGGCTTCGCGCTCCTTGAGCAGGAAGTCGAGCAGACCGTTGTCAAGGAAACGGCCCTGCAAGCCGCTTTTTCCGGGAGCACCCAGCATGTGCAGCAGGTAATAGTCGATGTAGTCCACCTGCAGGTTCTTCAGCGAGTTGTGGTACATCTTTACTCCGAAATCATAGTCGGAATTGGAGAAGTTCGACATTTTGGTGGCCACGAAGAACTTGTCGCGCGGATGACGCTTCAAGGCGATACCCGTCGACTTTTCCGACCAGCCCTGCACATAGACCGGAGCCGTATCGAAATAGTTCACGCCATGTTCGATGGCGTAATCCACCAGCCGGTTCACTTCTTCCTGATCGATGACGTTGCCGTCGCCACCCGGTGCCGGAAGTGTAGGCCAGCGCATGCAGCCATAGCCCAGCAGCGACACCTTATCCTCGTTGGGAGGGAACTGGCGGTAAGTCATCTTGCCGACGGGCACTTCCGTAGTGCTTTCGCCGGCTTTTTTCTTGTCGGTCGTACAACCGTAGAAAGCCGCTGTGGCTCCCACCGTACTGATGCCGACTATTTTAAGAAAATCTCTTCGATTCATCTGTTTTTTCTCGTCCATTCTCTTTCTATATATAAAGGTAAGACAATCCGATTAAAGTACACGATGGCGTTCATGGCCTTCCACGTAGATGGCACTCAGCGGACGGGCCGGACACAAGTTCTCGCAGGCTCCGCAACCGATGCAGCGTGCTTCGTTCACTGCCGGAATCTTCAGTGAATCGGGGTTCGACGGGTCGGACGGAACCATGGTGATGGCGTTCACCGGACAATGGCGGGCGCAGTTGCCGCACTCCTGCTTGTCGGTAAGCGGGATACACAAATCTTTCACCCACACGGCATGGCCTATCTGGATAGAAGACTTCTCTGCCCTGTCAATTTTCAGGATGGCTCCGGCGGGACAGACCTCGGAACAGCGCGTACACTCCGGACGGCAGTAGCCGCGTTCGTACGACATGTAAGGCTGCATGAAAGTATCCAGCGAATGAGAAGGACGGAGCACTTCGTTCGGACAAGCCGACACGCAAAGCTGGCAGGCCGTGCAATGCGACTGCAGATGGCGGAGTCCGCGTGCACCCGGAGGCACAATCGGAGTCTGGCGTACCGGCTCTTTCTTGTCCACGATGTCGGCCAGTCCGCCGTCCATTTTGATGGCCTCAGCCTTCTTGGCTACCTGTGCTTTCAGTACCGAACCGGCCAGCAGCAAGGAACCGGCCAGAAACTCACGTCGTCCGGCGGTACGGTCGGCTGTTTCCGGTGCCGGAGCTTCTGCCTTTTCGGCTTTCTTTCCGTAGGCAAACCGATAGCCGATAGCTCCCCTATGACATTTGTCCAGACAGTCCATGCAAGCCACACAGCGGCTGCCGTCTATCGCATGGTTCTTCACATCGATGCAGGCGGCCTTGCAGTTGCGGGTGCAAAGCGTACAGCCGTTGCATTTCTCCTTGTCAATCGTGATGCGGAACAAGGCAAAGCGGGAGAAGAATCCCAGCACGGTGCCCACCGGACAGATAGTATTACAATAGGTACGTCCGTTGCGTGCCGCCAGTACCACTACCAGTACCAGCATGACGGCTTCCACTATCAGCACCGGCAGACTCTTGAGCCAGACATCCACCGAATAGAAGGCATAGCTGTCCATGCGTTCGGCCATAGAAGCTAACAGGTTGTTTCCCCACATCCACAAAGGCTGCAGGAAGCTGTGTGCCGCACGGCCGTACACGGCATACGGGTCAAGCAAGGCTACCAGGGCATGCACCCCCAACAGCATCGCCAGCACAAACACTGCCAGCACACCGTAGCGCAGCCAGCTTTTCGGCTTGGAATACGTGTAGGGCATCTTCTTGCGGCCCCGGCCCAGACGGGCTACCACATCCTGAAACACGCCCAGCGGACAAATGACCGAACAGTATACCCTGCCCGCTACCAGCGTGAGCAATATCAAACACACGATTACTCCGGCGTTCAGTGCCAACAGAGCCGGAAGAAACTGTATCTTCGCCATCCAGCCGAGCCATGCATGAAGCACACCCGTGAAATCGACGAACAACAGTGTCACGAATACCAGGCATAGCATCCCCAGCGTGAGCCTGAGTTTTCTCAACATATTCACAGTAAAAGTAATTTTAGTTAGTTATTATATTCTTTCTATCACGTTTTCGTGGTAAATCCTCACAAAAATAAAAGGAATTGTGTTTCGAAGAGTCTTTTTGCGCAGTTTTTTGTCCCAAGCAGTATAAATATTCGATTAACTTACGCACAAAGGGCCTTTTTGCAGCATTTATGCAGAAAAAATGTCATAAATATTGATTATCTGAATTACAAATTCTAATTTTGCTCCACTATTACCTAACAAAAGAACAGCAGTTACAACATGACATACGCATTTATTACGGCAGCCGAAGCCGCTGCCACCATTCATCATGGGGATACCGTCGGCATCGGCGGTTTTTCATCGGTAGGTACACCGAAAGCCGTGCCGGAAGCACTGGCTGCCTACGCAGAAGCACAGCATGCACAGGGGAAAGAATTCAAGGTAGGCCTTATCACGGGCGGTGCCACGGGCTGTCAGGTGGACAGCGCACTGGTCAAGGCGCACGCTGTATCGTTCCGTACGCCTTTCCAGTCGAACAAGGACATGCGCGAATCCATCAACCAGCACGAGGTGCAGTACTTTGACCTCCATCTGTCGCAAATCGGACAGGACGTACGCTACGGTTTTCTGGGGAAAATCCATGTGGCCATCGTAGAAGCTTCCGACCTGACGGATGACGGAGAAATCATCCTGAGCACTTCCGTAGGTATCTCGCCTACCCTGCTCCAGGTGGCCGAACGGGTTATCATCGAGCTGAATGAGGCGCATACGAGAAAACTTACCGGCATGCACGACATCTATATTCCGGCCAACCCGCCTTACCGGACAGAGATTCCGGTGTATCATGTGAACGACCGCGCCGGACACATCAGCGTGAAAATCGACCCGAAAAAGATTACGGGAGTGGTACGCACGAATGCCCGCGACCACATCGCGGCCTTTACACCGCAAAATGAAACAACCCTGCAAATCGGACATAACGTGGCTGCCTTCCTGCTGCGCGAATGGAAGAACGGGGCCATCCCCAAGGAGTTCCTGCCCCTGCAGTCGGGTGTGGGCAACATTGCCAATGCCGTACTGGGTGCACTGGGTGACGACCCGAACCTTCCAGCTTTCTCCATGTTTACGGAGGTGATACAGAACTCCGTCATCGACCTGATGATGAAAGGCCGTATCCGCTTTGCTGCCGGCAGTTCGCTCACCTTGTCGGAAGACCGTCTGGACACGATGTACGAGCATATCGACACCTTCCGCGAACGCATCCTGCTGCGCCCGCAGGAAATCACCAACCACCCGGAGATGATTCGCCGTCTGGGTATCATTGCAGTAAACACGGCTCTTGAAGCGGACATTTTCGGCAACGTGAACAGCACACATGTATCGGGCAGCAAAATTATGAATGGAATTGGAGGCTCGGGAGATTTTGCCAGAAACGCATATTTGTCTATCTTTACCACCCCGTCGGTGGCCAAGGATGGACTGATTTCGTCCATCGTGCCCCAAGTATCCCACGTGGACAGTACGGAACACGACGTACGCATCCTCGTGACGGAACAGGGCGTGGCCGACTTGCGTGGCAAATCGCCTTCGCAACGTGCCCGCTGCATCATTGAAAACTGTGCGCATCCGGACTACAAGCAACTGCTGTGGGACTACCTGAAACTTTCAGAAGGAAAGTCCTGCCACACGCCGATGTCGCTGCGCAACGCTTTCAAGATGCATATAGCGTACGCCGAGACGGGTGACATGCGAAACACCCAATTTGAATCATAAGAATGGAAAAATTCGACATACACATCTTAGGATGCGGTTCAGCCCTGCCCACTACCCGCCATCAGGCGACCTCGCAGGTGCTCAACATCCGCGAGAAACTATTCATGATTGACTGCGGCGAAGGGGCACAGGTGCAGCTCCGCCGCGCCAAACTGAAGTTCAGCCGGCTGAACCACATCTTCATTTCTCACCTCCACGGCGACCATTGCTTCGGCCTGATGGGACTAATTTCCACCTTCGGCATGCTGGAGCGTACCGCCGACCTCCACATTCATGCTCATGCCGACCTGCAACGTCTGCTGGAGCCTCAACTGGAATTCTTCTGCAAGGGAATGCCCTATCAGGTGGTGTTCCACCCCTTCAACCCCGGCGAACGTACCGTCATTTACGACGACCGTTCCGTCAGCGTGGAAACCATTCCACTGCGTCATCGCCTGCCCACCTGCGGTTTCCTCTTCCGCGAGAAGCCGACACCGAACCACATCCGGCGCGACATGATTGACTTCTACAGCATTCCCATCTGCATGATGAACTGCATCAAGAACGGCGAGGACTACACACTGGAAGACGGCAGGGTGATTCCCAACTCAGAACTGACCACCCCCTCCGACCCTCCCCGCGCGTATGCCTATTGCTCGGATACGGTCTACCTGCCCCGCGTCGCAGCACAAGTGGCCGGAGTGGATTTGCTGTTCCATGAAGCTACCTTTACCGAAAGCGAAGCCGTCCGCGCCAAACAGACCCTGCACTCCACCGCCGCACAGGCTGCCCGGATTGCCAAGGACGCGCAAGTGAAACGTCTGCTCATCGGTCACTTCTCTGCCCGCTACGAAGACGAGAAGGCCCTGCTCGAAGAGGCCCAGGCCATCTTTCCCGACACACTGGCCGCCGACGAGGGACTGAAAATCTCACTCTGAGAAGTTAAAGAAAACTAACCCTATTAAACCGAACCAACGGATTGTCGTCTTACCCAACAATGACGAACCCGCACACGCCATGAACAATTATAACGAAAAAGAAACCATACTGATGCTTCAGGACCCGTCGACCCAGCGGAAAGCGTTCGAACGGATTGTGAAGGCCTACAGCGAACAGCTGTACTGGCAGATACGACGCATGGTGGTTTCGCACGACGATGCCAACGACTTGTTGCAGAACACGTTCATCAAGGCCTGGACCAACCTGGACTATTTCCGGGGAGATGCCAAGCTTTCCACGTGGCTCTACCGCATCGCCTTCAACGAATGCCTGAACTTCCTGAACAAGCAGCGCGCCGAAAACCAGCTGTCCATCGACGATGCCGATGCCGCCCTGATAAACAAGCTGGAAAGCGACCCTTACTTTAACGGCGACGAAACGCAACGGCTTTTTCAGAAGGCCATCCTGCTGCTGCCCGAGAAACAACGCATCATCTTCAACCTGAAATATTTTCAGGAAATGAAATACGAGGACATGTCGGAAATCTTAGGCACCAGCGTAGGCGCACTGAAGGCATCCTACCATCATGCCGTCAAAAAAATAGAAGATTTTTTTCACCAACATGATTAAACCTTTTTTACAAATTCGAATCTAACTTCCAAAGGAGGCAACAATATGAAAAAGGAAGAAACTGACTTATTAAAGAGATGTGGAACCGAGAACCCGTTCACAGTGCCTGAAGGTTACTTTGCCAACTTCACGGAACAGCTGATGGACCAGCTTCCGGAACGAGAAATACAGCCTGCACCTCAGCTCACGCTGTGGGCACGCGTCAAACCTTGGGTGTACATGGCTGCCATGTTCTGCGGCCTGATGCTCAGCGTGCGGATGTTCGTGGGTGAAAAAGAAACACAATCGCCTGCCGCCGGCACTATGGGTGACATGGAATTTTCAGAAGTACCCGATGAATACATCGACCCCATTGTCGACCAGGCCATGATGGACGACTATACTCTATACGAGTATCTCACTGATGCAGATACGGAAATTTATAAATAAACCAACCATGATAAAAAGAACTTTTTATTCCCTGACTCTCCTGCTCATCTTGTGTGTGAGCGGCATTCAGGCACAGAATACCAAATTCAGCAAAGAAGAATTCCGCAACCGCCAGAAAGAGTTTTTCATTCAGCAGGCGGGACTGAGCAACGACGAAGCACAAAAATTCTTCCCTCTCTATTTTGAGCTGCAAGACAAAAAACAGGCGTACAACAAGGAGGCGTGGCAGAAACTGCGTCAAGGCAAGAATCCCAATACCACGGAAACGGAATATGGCAAGATTGTAGAGGATGTGATTCAGGCACGCATTGCGACCGACGAACTGGAACTGGAATATGTGCGGAAATACAAACAATTCCTTCCGGCCAAGAAAATCTATCTGCTGCAAAAAGCGGAAATGCGTTTCCACCGGGAACTGCTAAAGGGCTTTAAGCACTGCCAGAAAGGTCCGGAAAAGAAAAAATAAAGGATACGGATAGATTTTTTCTTCCAAAAATTTGGAAAACAAAATTCTTTGCGTACCTTTGCACCGCCTTTGAAAAACAAGGCAACTCTCAAGATGAGTTTTGGAGAGGTGGCAGAGTGGTCGATTGCGGCGGTCTTGAAAACCGTTGTA
>OFMJ01000183.1_pt1 | contig 73088 bp, 67 predicted proteins | sample 1541801 | NCBI WGS metagenome assembly OFMJ01 (sample SAMN04209234, study PRJEB22552) | human gut metagenome | biome: gut; material: feces | host: Homo sapiens | place: USA: Oklahoma
GGATTTGCATTGGAATCTGCAAGAGAATGTGGTCGAATGATAATAATTGGGATGGGATTTGGTGCAATACCAGACTTTATCCCATTTTTGGGAAAAAGTTTAGAGACATTGGTTGACAAACTGTTGAGTATGACAAATGAATGAGAAAGTCGATATGAAAGAGGGCTGTGAAAGGCGCTCTTTTCTTTTTGCAACTGTGGAATGGCAAGATAATAACGTTATATACAGTGTATATTAAGTAAAGATATTGTATTTCTGCATGATGGGAACATAGGGAGTCCATATAATATCTTTGAATACCGGGCATGATGGATCTCTGAGTACAGGACATGCCAATAGTCCGGGAGATATGATCTCCAGGCTGGAAACAATGGTTCTCATGGGAATGAATCTTCCGCTTTCTGCAATTCAAAGGCAGATTGCTTCCGGAGTGGATATTCTGGTTCATCTTGGAAGACTTCGGGATAAAAGCAGAAAGGTATTGTCCGTGGAGGAGATTGCAGGGTGTGAGAATGGCACTGTAATAAGAAATGTATTGTATCGTTTCCAAGAAACAGGCATGAAAAATGAGAGAATAGCAGGAAAGTGGGTGAAGGAAAATGAGATGAAAAATCGAGAAAAATTACTGGCAGCGGGATATCAAACGGAAAGAATATGTGGTGGCCGCAATTAAGGGGATAGGAATCTTCGGGTTATTGATCTACTTGTTTTATAATGCGGTATTGGCAGGGGTCATCCTTTCTCCGTGTCTCATCTTCTATTATAAAAACTGGAAGAGAGAATATGTCAGAAAAAAGGAACAAGAATTTCGTATGCAGTTCGGAGAGGCTTTGAAGGCTTTTATGACGGCATTAAATGTAGGGTATTCTGTAGAAAATGCAATTCGTACAATTCCAAAAGAGATGAAACTTCTGTTTGGAAATGATGCAGTTATTATTTGGGAATTTTCTTATATGATCCGGCAGCTTGAGATGAATGTGACGGTAGAAAAAGCATTTTATGAATTTGCGGGAAGAGTCAAATCTGAAGAGTTGTATAGTTTTGTAACTGTATTTACGACTTTGAAAAGAAGTGGCGGAGATATGATCCAGGTGTTGAAAAATACTATAGATAAGATCTGTACCGGTATGGAGGTCAAACAAGAAATCGAGACAATGATTGCTGCAAAGAAGATGGAATTTCAGATCATGACGATGATTCCTCTTGGAATTATTGTTTATATGAAAATAAGCTTTCCTGAATTTATGTCGGTACTTTATGGAAGTGTGGCAGGAGTTGTAGTGATGAGCGGATGTCTGGCTATATACATCGGAGCATGGTATTTGGGGAAAAGGATGTTAGAGATTGAGGTGTAATGTGGATAAAAAGACAAAAAGAAATATAGGACTTGTATTGGCAGCAACAATCCTGTTGGCTCTTCTGCTATTTATTCAGGAACGTGATGCAGCAATTGTCAGCGAACTTGAAAGAAAAAGTTATGGAGAAGGGAAAAAGAAAGAAACATTAGAAGTGACCATCGGAGAAGAAAAACTGGAGGATCCTTTTGAAATAGAAATCAATGAACGGGCATATGGTGAACAGGAATTGCAGAGAGTTTTCGGACAGGCAATGGAGGAACTTCCTAAGATCATACTTGGTGAGAATGAAAGTCTTGATCATGTGGAGCAGAATCTGAATCTTGTTACTGCAATGCCGGATCAGCCGATTGAAATCAGATGGGAATCCCAAAGAAGAGATATCATAGATGCTACAGGGGAAATTCAAGGAGAGAATCTATCTGGAGAGGGTGATCTGGTAGAACTTCAAGGACTTCTTACATATGGAAAGGAAGAAGCTCTCTATATAGTGAATGTCATGGTATACCCGAGAACACTTACGAAGAAAGAAGAAATGATAGAGTCACTCAGGAACTTAGTGACATCTTCGGAAGAACAAAGCCGCCAGGAGGCGGTTGTAAAGCTTCCGAAAGAAGTAAATGGAAAAACACTTATATGGGAACAAAAGAAAGAATATAAGAGTATTTGGATTTTGGTGCTTGGTACAGTTGCTGCCATATTGTTATGGATGCAGGAAAAGCAGAAAAAACAGAAAGAACAGGAGAAAAAGGAGAGACAGATGCGAATGGACTATCCGGAAATAGTAAATGGCATTGCACTCCTTGTAGGAGCCGGGCTTACTGTAAAAAATGCATGGAAGAAAATTGTGGATAACTATGAAGAGCAAAAGGACAAAAAAAAGAAACGTTTTGCATATGAGGAGATGGCGAATGCTATGCGGGAAATGCAAGGAGGCATTACAGAATCGGAGTGTTATGAGCATTTCGGGAAACGGATAGGAATATCTCCTTATGTAAAGCTTGGAACGATTCTTTCCCAGAATTTGAGAAAAGGAACAAAAGGTTTGACAGAGGTACTTTCGAAAGAGGCCGGCAGAGCATATGAAGAGAGGCGTCAAATGGCGAAAAAGCAAGGAGAAGAAGTGAGTACAAAGTTGCTTTTTCCAATGAGTCTTATGCTGATCGTGGTACTGGTCATCGTGATCGTTCCGGCATTTCTTTCTATATCGTTATAAGGAGGATGATGTTATATGAAGAGAATCAAAATGTTTTTTCAGACATTGAAAAATGACCGGGGAATCGGAGTTGTGGAAGTGATTTTGATTTTGGTCGTGCTGATAGGACTTGTTATTATCTTTAAAACACAACTTACAGATATCGTAAATTCTATTTTTGACAAGATTGTAAGTGAAAGTTCAGGAATCTAAGAGGGATCAGATATGAAAAAAGGAGAGGTGACAGCGTTCTTAAGCTTGATTTTTATCTTGCTTCTGTCAGTTGTAGCATCTGTAGTAGGAAGTGCATCTATGCAAGTACTGAAAAACAGGAAAAGAGGAGACATGGATAGAGCTTTGGAAAGCGTATTTGCAGAATATCAGAAAGATATGCTGGAAGAGTTTGAGATCTTTTCACTGGAAGGAACTTATGGAACCGGAGAATTCAGCGAAGACAATCTGACAGAGCGTCTTGAATTTTATGGAATGAGAGATGCGGATCAGACGATAAGGAAAATACAATTTTTGACGGATGATTCAGGGCGTCCTTTTCGGGAACAGGTCATTGCTTACATGAAGCATAGGATGGGAATAGCTCAGATGGAAGAACTTGCCGGACTAACCGGAGAGTGGGAAAACCAGACAGGGAAAACAGAACAGTATGAGAAAGAAGAAAGCGATGTAGAAACGAATCTGGAAGAATCCCTTCAGGATGCAGAGCAGTCATTACCGGAACAGGATAATCCGATTGGAAATATAGATTCAATAAAGAGAGCAGGTCTGGTAAATATTGTAATGCGAGGGAAGGAAGTGTCTGATAAATCCGTTACAACAAAGGAACTGCTGACTCACCGATCCTTACAAAAAGGAAGGGGTGAATTCAAAGTAAAGGATGATACGACAGATATGACATCGAATCTTTATTTTTCTTCTTATCTGATTGAGAAATTTCATGCTGCAGATAAACTTTCTGACGATGGAAAGCTGTCTTATGAGTTGGAATACATTATAAACGGAGAAGAAAGTGACAGAAAAAATCTAGAAGCTGTTTTGAGAAAGCTGGCAGGTATACGTCTTGCGGCAAATTATGGATATCTTTTGACGGATGCAGGGAAAAAGGCCGAGGCAGAAGCTATGGCTCTTACTTTGGCGGGAATCGTAGCACTGCCTGCCCTTACCGGACTTATAAAACAAGCTATATTGTTGGCATGGGCATTTGGAGAGAGCATTATGGATTTGAGAACACTTCTGGGCGGTGGGAGAATACCACTTACGAAAAGTAAGGAAGAGTGGCAGTTATCGCTGACCGGACTTTTAAAACTTGGAACAGCAGATGATCCGGGAACAGGAAGAGATTCGGAACATGGACTTAGTTATAAAGAGTATCTTCGTATGCTTCTGGTATTTGAAAAGCAGGAACATTGTACAATGAGAGGTTTGGGAGTAATGGAAATGCGGATGCAAAAGAAATTGGGTGATTTTTTCAAAGCAGACCATTGCATCAGCAAAGTGGAGGTAACAACGAAATGTAACTTAAGAAGAGGAATTTATTATGAATTCTCAACACAATACGGATATCAATAGGAAAAGAGGTGAACAGAGATGTCCTTTCAAAATTTTTATTCCCAACCAACACAAAAAGAGAAACTATCTGAGAACATACGAAAGAAAGATGCTTTAAGAAAGGAGGAAGACTCTGCTATGACACAATCAATATCATCTTTCCCAAAAGATGAAGAAAGGACATCTCTGTTCACCTCTTCGTCAGGAAGTATATCTGTGGAGGCGGCGCTTGTAACACCGATTTTCTTTCTTGCAGTATGTTGCCTTTGCTATTTACTTGAAATTATGTCCATTCAATCTTACGTCCGTGGGGCGCTCCATGATACAGGAAGGGAAATTGCAAAAGAAGTTTATATGATGCCGGCAGTTTCTCCTTCCAAAGTAGAGGAAAAGATGGTGAGCTATATTGGGTCGGAACGGTTGAACAGAAGTATTATTAAAGGAGGCAGTACGGGACTTGATGCAAGTGGAACGGTTATCATGCCAGGTAATGGAATAATACAGATGCATGTAGAATATGAGATTCTTCTTCCGATTTCCATGTTTGGGAAACTTACGATGGCATGTGAAGACGGATTTCGTATCAAAGGATGGAATGGGTATTCACAAAACGGGATGTTTACACCCCGAGAGGATATTGTCTATATTACAGAAACCGGAGTTGTGTATCACAAGGATTATCATTGCACATATTTAGAACTTTCCATTCAGATGGTGACAAAAGACAGTGTTAGCTCTATGCGCAATGAATATGGAGAAAAGTATCATGCATGTGGGATATGTGGAGGGAACGGTAAGAAAGTTTATATTACTGGACAAGGAAACAGATATCACAGTTCTTTGGGATGCAGTGGGCTAAAGAGAAAAGTATACGCAGTTCCGGTATCGGAAGTTTTAGGGAAAGGAGCATGTTCAAGGTGTGGGTCATAATATTTTTATTTATTTGTACAGTACTGGATATAAAAACAAGGAGGCTTCCGGTATGGTTTATGATTGTGGGAAACGTTGCGGCAGTTGTATTTCGCCTTCTTAACTGGGGGCAGAATACGGCATTATGGATTGGAGGTATTGTCATTGGCATTGTGTTTCTATTGCTTAGTAAATGGACAAAAGAAGGTTTTGGATACGGGGATAGCTGGATGATATTGATTTTGGGAATCAGTCTTGGCCTTTGGGATATTTTGCTGCTACTTAGCATTGCCCTTTCATGCGCAGGACTCCTTGCACTTTTTCTTTTGGCAAGAGGAAAGTGGTCCAAAAAGGTTGCCTTTCCATTTGTACCGTTTCTAATGTTGGGATATGTAGGGGTGTTGTATTTGTGAAAAAGGTAAAAGGAAGCGCGACGGTAGAACTTGCGTATATGATGCCGGTTATTTTTCTCGCTTTTATTGTAACAATTTATATTATATTCTATTTTCATGATAAGAATATCTTAATAGGAGCAGCTTATGAAACAGCGGTTGTGGGGGCACAGAAGGTACGATGGGATGAAGAAGATGCAGAAAGTCAGATGAAGCAGCTTTTTAAGGAACGAATCAAAGGGAAATTTATCTTTTTTGCACAAGCTTCCGCAGAAATTGAAATCGGTGAAAAGGCGGTTAGTGTAAATGCAAGAGCGGCGAAAGGACGGATGAGAATGCGTACAAGGCAGAGGGCAACAATTACGGAACCGGAGAAATATATCAGAGATTTAAGAAGGGTTCAGAATGCATGGAAACAAAATATAAGCGAGGATTAGATCATACATATTTGATACTGGAACTTCCTATACTCTATGAGGAGGATTATCAGATGAAGATGATGCAGACGAATAGAATAGAAGGGCTTCTTTCAACGGCGGGGCAGGGCATAGATGGAAAGAGTCAGTATTTTTATGAAATAAGCGGGAAAACATCTTTGCGTTCTCTTTATGAAAAGTCGGAAATGTCGGGAGAAGAGTTGGGAAATTTGCTTTCTCAGCTTCTGAAGGTGATAAATACAGTGCGAAAATTTATGTTGGATGCGGGGAAAATACTGTTTGATCCGGAATATATTTTTTATGAAGACGGAAAATACGAGTTCTGTTATCTTCCGGCAAAAGAAACGGAGCTATGCAAAGAATTTCATAAACTTACGGAGTATTTTGTGAGCAGAATCGATCACAGGGAGCAGAAAGGGATCCGGATTGCTTATGAACTCCACAAGGCAACGATGGAAGAAAACTATAATTTGGAGAAAATGCTTGGGAAAATAAAAAGAAAGGAAGAAAAAAAGAAATCATACGAAATACCGGAAGTGATTATTACAGATATGGATTATGAAAAGGAAGAAGAAGGAAATCCAAAGAAATCAATTTTTCGGGAAAATTCTGTCAAATGGAAAAGGAGGAAAGGAGGAAAGTGGGGAGATTGGGCAGAAAAGTTGTAAAATAGAAAAAATTATCCTATAATAAAATGCAATAGGAGGAGAAAAATCATGCAGCAGACTAGAAAGCCGATCATTACAATTATACTTGTATCTGTCAATGTCCTAATATTTATTTGGCTATCTTTGTTTGGAATGACAGAGGATGCAGCTTATATGCTGCAGCATGGAGCAATGTATCTGCCGTTAGTAGTGGAAAAGGGTGAGTATTACCGCATGTTTACCTGTATCTTTCTTCACTTTGGTTTTCAACATCTTATGAATAATATGATGATGTTATTTTTCCTTGGAAGTATTTTGGAAGAGGAACTTGGATGGTGGAGGTATGGAGTACTTTACATAATCAGCGGAATTGGCGGTAATGTGTTATCAGCGTTGTATGATTTGCGGACAGGTTATTATGTTGTATCGGCCGGGGCTTCCGGCGCTATATTCGGAATTATAGGAGCACTATTTTTGATTATTATCAAAAACCGCGGACGCATTGGAAATCTGAGCGGACGAGGAATGCTTTTTATGGTGGCGTGTAGTCTTTATCACGGTTTTACAAGTACCGGGATTGATAATATGGCACATATCGGCGGAATTATAACCGGATTCTTAGTGGCGGTAGTCCTCTATCGGAAGCATGACCGTAAACGTAGTACCCTGGAATGGAACTGATGTGACAGAGACTGAGCCTTTATGAGCCTCTGCAATGGATTTTACGATGGCCAGACCCAAACCGGTACCGTTATCTTTGTATGTAGTAAATGGAGTAAAAATATCGGGTAAATGTGATGCGGGAATCCCACATCCGTTGTCTGTGATTTTTATGATAATGTGGTGAGATTCTTGTGTGGCTTTCAGGTGTATTTTTCCTTTGTGAGAAGTGGCTTCCAAAGCATTTCGAAGAAGATTTAAGAAAAGCTGGCGAAGCTTTGTGGCGTCGCCCCGGATAGGGCAGAGGTTTTGATCAATTTCGGCTGTAAATTCTATGGGATCGTCTGCAGAGGCAGAAGCGAAGGACAAAACAGTATGTTTTAAAAAGTCCGATGTGTGAATGAGCCGTTTTTGAAGGCGGTTTCCGTTATTGTACAAAGACAGCTCCTCCAAAAGTTTTTCCATAAAATCAATATCTTCCCGTATGTTGGACCAATGAGCGTAATCGGATACTTCAGGATGTTGTTTTTCAATCAACTGCAGAGTACTTGAGAGTGTGGTAAGAGGATTGCGTATTTCATGACTGATCCGGCTTAAGGCAAATTGATGGGAATCCAATAATTTTTTTATCAAAGCAGCATTGTGTGAATTTTCTTCCATAAGTTTGTGTAATTGTTCTGTGTCTTGTAATGTAAACATAAAAAATCCTCCTTTGGAAAGTGTAACATTGCGGATTACAGGATTCAACAAAAACAGGGGACGAAATTTCGACAAAAAGAAAGAGAAAAGGAGAAAAAAGATATGAGAGATGATAATTGTATTTTCTGTAAAATTGCAAATGGAGAAATTCCGGCAGCGACACTTTATGAGGATGATGATTTCCGTGTAATATTAGATCTTGGTCCCGCATCGAAAGGACATGCACTGATTTTGCCGAAGGAGCATTATGCAAACCTTTATGAACTGGATGATGAGGTTGCTGCAAAAGTTCTTGTGCTGGCAAAGAAAATGATCAAAAAGCTGACAGACGTGTTAGGTTGTGATGGATATAATCTTGTTCAGAATAATGGAGAAGCAGCAGGCCAGACAGTACATCATTTCCACATGCACTTAATTCCAAGATATGAAGGAGATCATGTAGGTCTTACATGGGAACCGGGAACATTAAGTGAGGAAGATAAAGAGGAAATTCTTTCAAAACTAAACTAGACATGATGAATATAAGACAAAAGAAAAAACAGGAAATGAAAGTAAAATGAAAATATGTGGAATAAAAAAATTCGACAGCATATACGAGGAACATTATGAAAAAGTATTTGTAGCAGCATTAGGCTATATGAGAGATCGTTACTTAGCGGAAGAGATTTTTCAGGAGACATTTTTGGAATTGTATATGAGAATCGATACTGTTCATAGCGAAACGGCAGAAAACTGGCTTTTGACAGTTGTAAAGCATAAATCGATTAATATGCTGAAGTACGTGGCAACGAGGCAAGAGCAGATAGGATATTTTGAAACAGATCCGGATGAAATACCGAGTGATTTTTATGGGAACATTCAGAGAATAGAAGAACAACGGGATTGTAATAATCTGAGCAGAAAGATCTTTGATGAATTGTACCAGGAGAATGTAACATGGTATAAAGCAATTGTGAGAGTCTATTGTTTTGGAAGATCCCAAAGAGAGGTGGCAGGAGAGATGGGGATGAATATGGGAAGATTTCATTCCATGCTATTTCGGGCAAGAGGCTGGATAAAGAGACGTTATGGAAAGCAGTATAGTGAACTGTTGGATTTAGATAAATGAGGGGAATCCTGAATAGAAAATAGAATGTGCAGTTAGCACATTCTATTTTATGAAATAAATTTAAAATTATTTAGAAGCATTTTCTATCAGACCAATGATGGTGTCAATGGAATTCTGTTGTCCAGACTGACCCATGGCCTTGATATAAGTCTCACGATTATCATATAGATTTCGGATGGAAGAAAGAAGTTTATCATTGGTAAGTTCTTCTTCTTCAATTACAATGCTAAATCCCTGACGTTCGAAAGAGCGGGCATTCAGAATCTGATCGCCGCGGCTTGCGCTTGCAGAAAGAGGAATCAGAAGATTTGGTTTGCGAAGAGCAGCAATTTCGCAAATTGCATTTGCTCCGGCACGTGAGATAATCACATCTGTAAGAGCAAACATGTCTTTCAGTTCATTCTGTACATATTCAAATTGTACATAGCCTTTTAAATCTTTTAAGGATTCATCTACTTTGCCTTTGCCGCATAAGTGGATGAGCTGGAAGTCTTTCAGAAGCTCAGGCAGGATTGCACGCACAGCGTTATTTACTGCAACGGAGCCAAGACTTCCGCCTATGACAAGAACGACAGGTTTATCGGATGTGAACCCGCAGAAGTCAAGGGCTGCTACTTTGTTGCCGGATAATAATTCCTGACGGATAGGAGAACCGGTTAAGACAGCTTTGTCCTTAGGAAGATGTTCAAGAGTCTCCGGGAAGTTACAGCATACTTTCGTAGCGGAAGGGATGGATAGCTTGTTGGCAAGTCCGGGTGTCATATCGGATTCATGGATGATGGTAGGAACATGGCGGCGTTTTCCGGCCATGACTACAGGAACAGATACAAAACCGCCCTTCGAGAATATGACGTCAGGTTTTAAGGTTTTAATTAGTTTATCGGCTTCCGCAAGTCCTTTGACAATGCGGAACGGGTCTGTAAAGTTTTTCAGGCTGAAATAACGACGGAGCTTACCGGATGAGATTCCGTGATATGGAATATCAAATTGTTCGATCAGCTCTTTTTCAATGCCATGGTAGGAACCAATATAGTGAATATCGTAATTAAGTTCTTTTAAACGTGGTAGCAAAGCAATGTTAGGGGTGACGTGACCGGCGGTACCGCCCCCTGTAAGTATAATTCGTTTCATAATTTCCCTCCGAAATTCAATCTCTATGATTTATATTAAACAGATTTGAAATAAAGGTCAAGGAAAATGCAACAGAAGATGAGGTTTTAATGATGGAAAAAGGAAGAGAGTCAATGACAAGTCTTTCTGAGGAAGAATTGCAGAAAGAAGCAGACACAGTTAGAGAAATGATGAAGGATTCAGCAGGACTTCATGATGTGGAAGTACCGGAGGAAGTACACAAGAGGCTTGCGGAGAGAATTCGAAAATATGAGGAAGAAAAAGCAGTGGAAGGATTGTCCGAGAAAGACAGAGAAGCCCTTCGCCTTGGAAGAGAGATGCAGGAACAATCCGAAAAGAAGGTGGTAGTTTATAGACAAAAGAAACGCAAAGTGTGGGTCATGCTGGCAGCAGTACTTGTGATGGTAGTTGGTATCGGAATGACAAGTGTAGGCGGGAAAAAGATTATAGTTGATGTATTTGAAAAAAACTTTGGTGGCAGTGAGAAGACATATGTGAACACGGATGAAATAGAATCGGCAGGAGGATCGACAGAGCATAAAGCATATGCAGAGATTGAAAAAGTATTTGGAACAAAAGTGGTTCGACTATCTGAAGTTCCAGAGAATACAAGATTTTTAGAGATGCAATTAGATCAAGAACTACAGGAAGCGATTTTTTATTATTTAGTAGAAGAAAAAGTTTTATCTTATAGAATTGTATTCCCATATGCAGAAAGTTCTAATGGTATGGTAATTCAAGACAATTTACGTCAGGAATATGTCATTAAATTAGCAGAAACAAATATTATGATTTCTGAGTATGAAATTCAAGATACAGGAGAATTGGAGTATTCAGCGCAATTTATGTACAAAGATAGCCAATATTTCCTTACAGGCATTATGAATCGGGAAGATTTTGAAAAAGTTGTAAAAAATTTAAACTTTTTTTAAAAATAGCCGTAAGTTTTTCTCTTCAAATTTGTATATATTATAGAGGCTTTTAAAGGAGGAGAAAAATGAAGAAAAAATTAGTAGCAATTATGACAGTTATGGTAATGACGGTTGGTGTATTTACGGCAATTCCGTCGGAGACAGTAAGGGCAGCAGAAGAATCCATGGTAGATGGTTCTGTTCTTTTAAATGATGCGGAGGAGTCTGTCGGAGAAATGGATCCTGAAGCAAGAGGACAGTATCTGCAGACAGGAAGTTCCAAAATTGTAAGGGCAGGCACAGGAAAAATTACAGTTGGAGCAACCACCATTGCGCAGAAACAGGTTTCCAATATCAAAGTATCAGTAAGAGTGGAACGGCTTGTAAATGGGAACTGGGTCAGTTACACATCCTGGACAGCATCCAAAGCAAATGCGTATTCCCTTACAACGTCAAAGACATTGACAGTGCCGAGAGGATATTATTATCGGGTGATTTCGATTCACAATGCAAATTCAGATAGGGGAACATCCGATACAGATGCTCTATATGTAAGCTAGGCTAGAACCATTCCGGGGAGGCTGTTGCAACCATTGCAGCGGTCAGGCAATCGGATCGGAATCTAGTTTGCGTTTCTTTCCGGACTTTTAACATCACATATAAAAGTTATCCGATTGAAGTTTTTGCAATGGTTGCAACAGCTTCCCAGGAGGGTTTCATATTTTTTTCATCATATACATTTCTTTGGGACTGGCATTCGTGCCGGTCCTGTCTTTTTGTGCGGAGATTGTGCAGTTGCACGATCCTTTTATAGAATTACTCTTACAGTATACTGTATTTTTATGAAAATATAACAGGTAAATACTGGAAATTATATATCCGAATTGAATACCATTTATGGAAGCGAACATCACAAGTGTATGGGGAGGGAAATGGATCCAATAAAAAAGCCGTAGAAAGAGTTATCTTTCTACAGCCTCTTTTAATGCCTGGGCTAACTGATCCGGGCAGGATGTTGCTTTTGGTCCGCATTTGATTCCTTCCACGCGGGTAATGACTTCTTCGACCGGCATGCCTTCTACAAGTTTGCCGATTCCCTGCAGATTCCCGTTACATCCGCCTGTAAAGTGTACATTGTATACTTTGCCGTCTTTGATATCAAAAGAAATATTTTTGGAACATACGCCATGTGTTTGATAGTCCATGTCTGCCTCCTTAAAAATAATAGTAAATTTTTTTGACAGAGTAAGTATAACAGAAGTTTTGAAAAAAATCTATGTTGCATCTTATAGAAAAAAATGATATAAGTTATAGAAAATCAGTCATATCATCTGTTATACTAAAAAGAGATGTTCGAAAATAACGAGTAAAACACATGAGGAGAAAAATTATGATAGGAATAATAGGAGCAATGGCCGATGAAGTGGCATTATTGCAGAAAGAAATGAAAGCAGAAGAGATTATAGAGAAGGCCGGAATGCGGTTTCACAAAGGGCAACTTTGTGGAAAAGACGTTGTAGTGGTGCAGAGTGGAATTGGGAAGGTGAATGCGGCACTTTGTGCGCAGATACTTGTAGATGTATTTCAGGTGGAGATTCTGATTAATACAGGAATCGCGGGATCTCTTGATGCACAGATTGATATCGGAGATATGGTGATTTCTACGGATGCGGTGCAGCACGACATGGATACAACCATATTTGGAGATCCGCTTGGACAGGTGCCAAATATGGATACCTTTTCATTCCCGGCAGACGAAAAACTTGTAGAGCTTGCGCGTAAAGTAAATGAAGAGACGAATCCGGATATTCAAACATTTACAGGAAGAATCGTAAGTGGGGATCAGTTTATTTCTTCTAAGGAGATCAAGGAACATCTGGTGAGTACGTTTGGAGCAAAATGCACAGAGATGGAAGGTGCTGCCATTGCCCATGCCGCATATCTGAATAAAGTTTCGTGTGTCATTATTCGTGCTATTTCGGACAAAGCTGACAATAGTGCGGAAATGGACTATCCGACATTTGAAAAGATGGCAATTCTCCATTCTTCAAGGCTTGTGAAAGGTCTGCTTGCGGCAATGTAAGAAAATGCTATAGAAAATAGAAATGAACCGGAAACGATATAAGTGTCGAATGCCGTATTTATGTAGAAATATGTAGAACGAATTTTCGCCCTCCTTCTTGGAATTACGCTATAATGACGTTAATGAAAAGAAGGAGGGTTTTCTATATGTTAGAAACAATTATGAATTCCTATGCAATTTTCTGGGTGATGGGAGTAGTTGCAGGGGCAGGTATTATTTGTAAGATTATTACAGCGTTTACACTAAAGAGACTTGTAAGAGCAGCAGGGAAAATGGGAAAGAGCAGTCAAAAGCTGATGAAGCTTGTAAAGGCAAAGTTTGAACATGCGTTTATGCTAAGTGACAGAGTGGATAATGTAGGTGCTTTTGTGGAAAAGTATCTTTACGAATACAGAGTTTTTGGATTACGGTTACATACATACAGATATTTTGTGAAACAGAGCGTATGGCTGTTGGGAATATTAGGCCTTGCCGGAGTGTTTGTAAGTTATGGACAAGCCGGAATGGAGGAAAGTACGTTCCGCTATGGTGCGATTGGAGGAGCGGCCATGGTTCTGATGTTTCTTGTCCGCATTTCTTCAGATGAGGAGCATCAGCTTGAGGTGGTGAAAACGTATATGATCGATTATCTGGAAAATATATGTGCGCCACGATACAGTAAACAACAGGCTTTGAAATATCAGAGAATGGAAAATGTAATGAATGAAACCATTGTGGAGGCCGCAAAAGAGGAAGTCATGGAACAGGATGTACATAATCGGGATCCGGAAATGAAAGAACTCAAAATATCCGACGAAGTACAAAAACCGGAGATGGAGGAAAACAAAATACCGGAACCGGAAATGGAGCCAGAAGAATGTTTGCAGCCGGAAATCAAAAATATTGAGCTTAACAAAGAGGAGACAGTAAGTGAAAAATCTGTAGAAGCAGATAAGGATAAGAAATGTGAAACGGAACCGGAACAGGAGAGGAGAATTCCACAGGAAGTGATTCTAAGAGAGATATTAGAAGAGTTTTTAGCTTGATAAATATTTCGTCGTTTGATAAGATATCAGTATATAGAGTTTTGGCAGCAGAGAAAACTTTATGAATAGAAAATATACAGATATTTTTATCAGAGAGGATTGGTATCATGGCAGACAAAGTAACATTTGATTATTCAAAAGCATTATCATTCATCAGTGAGCATGAGGTTGATTATATGAAAAAGCTTGCTGTAGATGCGAAAGATTTACTTGTAAGCAAAGAAGGTGCCGGCAATGATTTCTTAGGATGGATCGATTTACCGGTAGATTATGATAAAGAAGAGTTTGCTCGTATCCAGAAAGCGGCAGAGAAGATTCAGAGTGATTCAGAGGTATTGTTAGTCATTGGAATCGGTGGTTCTTATCTTGGAGCAAGAGCTGCAATCGAGTTCTTAAGACACAGCTTCTACAATATGGTTTCCAAAGAAATCAGAAAGACACCGGAGATTTACTACGTTGGTAACAGCATCAGCAGTACATATATCAGACACTTGATTGATGTAATTGGAGACAGAGACTTCTCGATCAATATGATTTCAAAATCAGGGACAACAACTGAGCCGGCTATTGCATTCCGTGTATTCAAAGAATTACTGGAACAGAAGTATGGAAAAGAAGAGGCAGCTAAGAGAATTTATGCAACAACAGACAAGGCAAGAGGATCACTGAAGAGCCTTGCGACAGAAGAAGGATATGAAAGCTTTGTAGTTCCGGATGATGTGGGAGGACGTTTCTCAGTTCTTACAGCGGTTGGTCTTCTTCCGATTGCAGTGAGCGGTGCGGATATCAATAAACTGATGGAAGGAGCACAGGCAGGAAGAAAGCTTGCTCTTGAGAGTGACTTTGAAGAAAATGATGCATTAAAATATGCGGCAGTTCGTAACATTTTATTACGTAAAGGAAAGACAATCGAAGTTCTTGCCAACTATGAGCCAAGTCTTCACTACGTTTCCGAGTGGTGGAAGCAGTTGTACGGTGAGAGTGAAGGTAAAGACCAGAAAGGTATTTTCCCTGCATCCGTTGATCTGACAACAGATCTTCATTCTATGGGACAGTTCATCCAGGATGGAAACCGCATTTTATATGAGACAGTATTAAATGTGGAGAAGTCAACAGAAGAAGTTGTACTTAAGGAAGAGCCGGTTGATCTGGACGGACTCAATTACCTTGCAGGCAAGACTGTTGATTTCGTAAATAAGAGTGCAATGAACGGAACGATCCTTGCACATACAGACGGAAATGTGCCGAACTTGATGGTGAACATTCCGGAGCAGAATGAATATTACCTCGGACAGTTATTCTACTTCTTTGAATTTGCATGTGGAGTAAGTGGATACTTATTAGGAGTGAATCCGTTTAACCAGCCAGGTGTAGAAAGTTACAAGAAGAACATGTTTGCACTTCTTGGGAAACCGGGATTTGAGGCTGAGAGAGAAGAATTATTAAAGAGATTATAATTTTTGACAGAAAGAGGGAAGCGTTATGCTTCCCTCACTTTGTATAGGAAATCATAGAACATACCAATAGAATTTATGATTGAACAGTTTATGGGAAAAGGAAGTGGCGGAGATGTTACCAAATCAGGTTTTGCAAAAAACAATGAGAGATATGGGAGAAATTGTGGGAGAAAACTGTTCCATATGGAATTCGGAAGGAGTATGTCTCGCACACTTTGCATCCATCAGTGAAATGGATCGAAGAGAAATCCAGGAAGTTATCCAAAACATGGACGAGAGGGAAAAAATAAAAGAGGCAGGAAAGAGTTTCTTCTGTATTTATATGGAGGAGGAATTAGTATATATTCTTGTTATCCACACGGAAAAAGAGGGAACAGAAGTAATCGGAAGACTGAGTGTGAAGCAGATTGAAACATTGATACAGGCATACCAGGAACGAATGAACCGAAATCATTTCATGCAAAATCTCCTTCTTGATAACATGCTTCTTGTAGACGTGTATAATCGTGCAAAAAAACTGAATGTGGCGATTGAAGAGAGAAGAGCAGTTATTGTGATCGAACCGAAGAATCCGGAAGAGAATCTTGTTCTTGAAACATTAAAAGGGATTTATGCCACAAGTACGAGGGATTTTGTAACTGTTGTGGATGAAGGACATATTATTCTTGTGAAAGCGCTGGAGGATGGGGAAGGCTATAAAGAATTAAATGATGTGGCAAAGTCTATTGTGGATATTGTAAATACAGAGGCCATGGTAAATGTGCGTGTGGCTTATGGAACCATAGTATCGGAGATACGGGAAGTATCCAAATCCTATAAGGAGGCGGGAATGGCATTGGATGTGGGTCGGATTTTCTATGAGGAGAAAAATATTCTTGCATACAATGAACTCGGTATCGGACGATTGATCCATCAGCTTCCGGTTTCGTTATGTGAAATGTTCTTGAAAGAGGTATTTGCCGGAAAAGCTGTGGAGCAGTTTGATGAGGAAACATTATCTACGGTGCATAAATTTTTTGAAAACAACTTGAATATTTCTGAGACGGCGAGACAATTATTTTTACATAGAAATACTTTAGTTTACAGACTTGAAAAAATTCAGAAGAAAACAGGGCTTGATGTCCGAGTTTTTGATGATGCACTTACATTTAAAATTGCATTAATGGTTGCAAATCACATGAAATCCTTGCAAACACCGGAGGATAAAGCTACAATGTATACCAACTAGGGAGAAGGAGGAATCAGGCATGATAAAATTATATGACAAAGGCATGTACCTTGTAAACGGAACAGAGATAAAAGAAGAAGCAGGGATTTCACGGGAAGAAGCTGCGAAAAATACGATCGCATACAGTATTCTGAAGAATCATAATACTTCATCTGACATGGAACACCTGCAGATCAGATTCGATAAACTGACTTCCCATGATATTACATTTGTCGGAATTATTCAGACAGCCCGGGCTTCCGGACTTGAAAAATTCCCGGTGCCATATATTCTCACAAACTGCCATAATAGCCTTTGTGCGGTAGGTGGGACAATCAACGAGGATGACCATATGTTTGGACTGACTTGTGCAAAAAAATATGGTGGAGTTTATGTACCGCCTCATCAGGCAGTCATTCATCAGTTTGCAAGAGAAATGCTGGCAGGCGGCGGGAAAATGATCTTAGGGTCTGACAGTCATACTCGTTATGGAGCCCTTGGAACAATGGCTATGGGAGAAGGCGGACCAGAGCTTGTAAAACAGTTGTTGAGCAAAACATATGATATTAAAATGCCTGAAGTTGTAGGAATATATCTGGATGGCGAGCCGTCAATCGGTGTGGGTCCACAAGATGTTGCCCTTGCCATTATCGGTGCTGTTTTTGCAAATGGCTATGTGAACAATAAAGTAATGGAATTTGTAGGACCGGGTGTGGAAAATTTAAGTGCGGATTTCCGTATTGGAATTGATGTTATGACAACGGAGACAACATGTCTTTCCTCTATCTGGAAAACAGATGAGACGATCCGCGAATTTTATGAGATCCATGGAAGAAGTGAAGATTATAAAGAATTGAATCCGGGAGCAGTTGCTTACTATGACGGAATGGTTTATGTAGATCTAAGTAAGATCAAACCGATGATTGCCATGCCGTTCCATCCAAGTAATGTTTACACGATTGATGAAGTGAATGCGAACTTGAAGGACATTTTGCATGATGTGGAACAGAAAGCTCTCATAAGTCTGGATGGAGCGGTAGAGTATTCACTTCAGAGTAAGATTCGAAATGGAAAATTTTATGTAGATCAAGGTATCATTGCCGGATGTGCCGGTGGTGGATTTGAAAATATCTGTGCGGCGGCGGAGATCATCAAAGGAAAAAATATCGGTGCGGATGAATTTACATTTAGTGTCTATCCGGCAAGTACACCGATTTATATGGAACTTGTGAAAAACGGTGCAGTTGCTGATCTTATGGCAGCAGGAACGATCGTGAAGACAGCGTTCTGCGGACCTTGCTTTGGTGCGGGAGACACGCCGGCAAATAATGCGTTCAGCATACGTCATTCCACAAGAAACTTCCCGAACCGTGAAGGTTCTAAGCTTCAGAGTGGACAGATTTCTTCGGTTGCACTGATGGATGCGCGTTCCATTGCAGCAACCGCAGCAAATAAAGGATATCTGACATCCGCAGAGGATATGATGGATAGGGAATATAAGGCGCCGAAATACCATTTTGACGGAAGCATTTATGCAAACCGTGTATTTGACAGTAAGGGTGTTGCAGATCCGTCCGTGGAAATCAAATTCGGTCCGAACATCAAAGACTGGCCGGCAATGTCTGCATTACCGGAAAACCTTGTGTTGAAGGTTGTATCTGAAATTCATGATCCGGTCACAACAACAGATGAACTGATCCCTTCCGGAGAAACATCTTCTTACCGCTCGAATCCATTGGGACTTGCACAGTTTGCGCTTTCCAGAAAAGATCCTGCATATGTAGGTCGTGCGAAAGAAGTGCAGAAGGCACAGAAAGCAATCGAAGCTGGACAGTGTCCATTGGAAGTTTTGGAGGAACTGAAGACGGTTATGCGCGTAGTACATACAAAGTTCCCAAACGCCGGGGAAGGAAATCTGGGTGTAGGAAGTACCATTTTTGCAGTAAAGCCGGGAGATGGTTCTGCCCGTGAGCAGGCAGCATCCTGTCAGAAAGTGCTTGGCGGATGGGCCAATATTGCCAATGAGTACGCGACGAAACGTTATCGTTCGAACCTGATCAACTGGGGAATGCTTCCATTTATTACAGAGGAAGAACATACTGCCCTTTCTTTCAAAAACGGAGATTACATCTTCGTACCGGATGTGAGAAAAGCGGTGGAAGACAAGTTAAACGAGATCAAAGCCTATGTTGTGGGGGATGAGTTAAAAGAAATAATATTGAAACTTGGGGAGATGACGGATACGGAGCGAGAGATTATTCTGAAAGGATGTCTGATCAATTATTATAGAGGATAAAAAAGTTTGGCGAGGTGCTATGAGGAGCACTTCGCCATTATTATTTTAAAAGATTAAAAAGTGGTATAAATGTATTGCTCATTGATAATATCAGTGATATACTAATGATAATAACAGAAATAAAAGAAAAGGAGAAGGAAACGATGAAAAATTAAAGTATCTGTTAAACGGAATATATGAAAAAGAAAGGAAGGGATAAATAGGTGAAAAAAACAGATGAAAAATATACATCATATGTGCAGATACTAAAGGAAGAATTAATTCCGGCTATGGGATGTACAGAACCGATCGCGTTAGCATATGCGGCGGCAAAAGCTAGGGAAATATTAGGAGAAAAACCAGATCGTGTAATAATTGAGGCAAGTGGAAGTATTATAAAAAATGTAAAATCTGTTATAGTACCAAACACAGATTCTCTGAAAGGAATACCGGCAGCAGCAGTAGCGGGAATAATAGCTGGACAGGCGGAAAAAGGTTTGGAAGTTATTTCTAACGTAAATGAACAGCAGATTATAGAAATGAGAGAATTTTTAGAAAAAATTCCAGTTGAAGTACATCATACAGATAATGGAATTACTTTTGATATTATTATAACGGAATACTTTAAAGAGGAATATGCTAAAGTTCGTATTGCTAATTATCATACGAATATTGTATTAGTCGAAAAGAACCATAATGTGATATATAAGAAAGATGTAGAAGGTGAAAATGAAGAAGGACTGACAGATAGAACACTTTTAAATATGGAAAGCATATGGGATTTTGCAAATACAGTTGACATTGAAGATGTAAGAGATATTATTCGTTGTCAAATTGATTACAACACAACAATTTCTGAAGAGGGACTTAAGGGTGATTATGGGGCCAATATAGGAAGTGTTCTATTATCTATGGAAGGAAATGATATTCGTACACGTGCGAAAGCAAAAGCGGCTGCAGGATCAGACGCAAGAATGAATGGGTGCGAACTTCCAGTAATCATCAATTCAGGTAGTGGCAATCAGGGAATTACATGTTCGGTTCCGGTTATTGAATATGCAAAAGAATTAAATAGTGGAGAGGAAAAACTATATAGAGCATTAGTATTATCAAATTTAATTGCGATTCATCAAAAAACCGGTATTGGAAGATTGAGCGCATATTGTGGTGCAGTTTGTGCAGGAGCAGCGGCAGGAGCTGGAATAGCTTACCTTTGTGGTGGAGAATATAAAGATATTACACATACCGTAGTGAATGCATTAGCAGTAGTTTCGGGAATTGTATGTGATGGAGCAAAAGCATCTTGTGCGGCTAAAATTGCATATGCCGTAGATGCAGGAATTCTTGGGTATAATATGTATAAGTCTGGGCAACAATTTTATGCTGGTGACGGAATTGTAACAAAAGGTGCTGATGAAACTATTAAAAATGTTGGGCGTCTCGGTAAACAAGGTATGAAACAAACAAACGAAGAAATTATAAGCATTATGGTTGGGAAAAAATGTTAAAAGGAGAAAGTTATGACAAAAAAAGAACGTGTAATTGCAGCAATTGAAAAAAGAGAAACAGAAGGGATACCATCTAGCTTTTCGCTCCATTTTCCACAGGATAAGAAGACAGGTGAAGCATGTGTAAAGGCACATTTGAACTTCTTTAAAGAAACAGATACAGACATCTGTAAAATAATGAATGAAAATTTAATTCCGGTTTTTGGGAGAATACATTCACCGGAAGACTACGATAGATTGATTCCAGAAATGACATTAAATGATGACTTTATGAAAAGACAGATAGAATTAACCAAAGCAGTCCTTGAAGGTTGTGAAAAAGACGTATTTACAATGGGGACATTACATGGAATTTGTGCTTCGGGTATTCATCCAATTGAACAGGCCGGTATTAATTATTATGCGGCAAGACAAATGCAAGTGGACTTTTTACGTTGGGATGAAGAAAAAATGCTTTCAGCAATGCAGAGAATAACCAATGTACTTTGTGATTTAGCGAAAGCATATATCGAGGCAGGAGTAGATGCTGTTTACTATGCAGCGTTAGGTGGAGAAAGTTGTTTTTTCACAGATGAGGAATTTGAAAAATGGATAAAACCATTTGACTTACAAATTATGGATGCTATCAAAGAAGCTGGGGGATATTGTTTTTTACATATTTGTAAAGATGGTTTGAATATGAAAAGATATCGTGAATATGCAGAACATGCGGATGTTATAAACTGGGGAGTATATGAAGCGCCATATAGTTTGCAAGAAGGGAAAGAACTTTTTGAAGGAAAGACAATTATGGGTGGATTACCGAATAGAAGTGGTGTTCTGATTGATGGGACTGAAAAAGAAATTGAGGAAGAAGTCAGAAGTATCGTCAATTCTATTGGAAGTAAAGGATTTATTTTAGGGGCTGATTGCACGCTTGCAACAGAGCAAGACTTAGAAAAAGTGAAAATGGCAGTCAATGCTGCCAGACAATACAGATAGATATGTCTGCAATAGAAGTAAAATAGTTTACAGTATGATAAAAATTAATATTAGAAAATAAAATGGAAAACTCCGAAAAGAATTTTAATGATAAATAAATCTTTTCGGAGTTTTCTGATAAAGGAATAAAAATGATGTAAATATTAATTACCCATGTTATTTCCATCGTAGAAAAGAGAAACAAGATTTTTCAATATTTCTACAATTTTTTCCATAGATTGAATAGAAACAAATTCATGACGTCCGTGACCGTTTTGAGCTCCTGTGCATAAGTTTGGACATAACAATCCCATATAAGAGAGTCTGGCTCCATCAGTTCCGCCGCGGATTGGATTTACAAGAGGAGTAATTTGGGCTTCTTCCATAGCTGTAAGAGCATGATTTATTAAATCCGGGCGACTTTTGATTTTTTCATACATATTAAGATAACTTTCTGTAATTTTAATCTCGATCGTATCTTTTCCATATTTTTTATTGAGAAAATCAGCAGCATTTTTAATGAGTTGTTGTCTTTTCTGATAAGAACTATAATTATGATCTCGTAAAAGATATTTCATCGAAGATTTTTCGGCACAACCTTCAATATGGTTTAAGTGGAAGAAACCTTCACGGTTCTGTGTACACTCTGGTGTTTCATAAACTGGTAATAAATTGTGAAATTCCATAGCAATTAGCATGGAATTTTTTAAAACGCCTTTAGAATATCCTGGATGCGCAGAAATACCATGAATTGTTACTTCTACATCCGCTGCATTGAAATTTTCATATGAAAATTCACCTAAAATTCCACCATCTATAGTATAACCAATAGATGCTCCTAATTTTTTTAAATCTACATGATCTGTTCCACGCCCAATTTCCTCATCGGGAGTAAAAAGAATGCAGATTTGAGGATGAGGATGCTGAGGATTGCTTATAAGGTATTCTGCCAAGGTTATAATCTCGGCAATTCCAGCTTTATCATCGGCACCAAGAAGTGTTGTTCCATCAGTAACGATCAAATCTTGTCCGATGAAATTTTTTAAACTTGGGAAAGTAGAAACACTTGTTACAATATTTTTTTCTTTATTGAGTACAATATTTTCTCCGTTATAATTCGTAATAACGCGTGGGGAGATGTTAGCACCACTCATGTCAGGAGCAGTATCCATATGTGCAATAAGTGCCAAAGGAGAGGAGGTACATCCTTCTGAAGCTGGAATATGTGCATAGACATATCCGTATTGATCCATCTGAGTGTCTTCTACTCCTATATTTTTAAGTTCTTCTGTAAGGTATTTGGCGAATACCAGTTGCTTGGAAGTAGATGGAGATAATGGGTTACAACTGTCTGACTGTGTGTCAAAATTAATATAAGTTAAAAATCTTTCTTTTATATTCAAAATAATCACCTATCATTATATTTTTTATAATTAGAAAAGCTGCTGTCCATAAATGGAAGCAGCTTATTATTCATGTATTAAATATGAAAATTATTTATGGAAATGTAAGTGACAACATCCATCTCCAGCAGCAATTGTTTTTTCAATATCAAGTGTAAGTCCCATCTGATCGGCAATACCACGATCACCATCCATTGCCATATCGCAAAGTAACTCTAATTCTTTTCCTTCGTATCCAAGCTTTTCCCATGCCTGTACGAGTGGACACTGATGGAATTCAGCAACTAAATCATCATGAGTTGCTTCCAGAATATCGATTTCCATATTTTTGGCACCCTGTCCACTAAAAAATACATTACCAAAATCGGCAGCACTTGTTGGATCTTCGCATTTCGGCTTGTACATAGTCTCGCCATGAATATGACCGCATTTTCGAATTGCTTCACGACACATCTTTTCAGCATCAGCTCCTTGCTTTTTTGCTTGTTCATAAAGAAGTGCCATCCATGTAGCACGATGTTCTACAGCTCCTCTACAAGCCATTGTTGCTGCGTCAGTATTTTTTGGTTCATTATGTTTGATTGACATTTTTAAGTTCTCCTTTTTGATTAAATTTAAAATATAGTTAACATATAAAATATAACAATTAATTTCAAATTTAGTCAGGCACACAAGAATAACTTAAATTTAGTAAAGCACATATATCGGAATTAGTCAATGTTTATTCAAAATATTAAGTGAAATTGGGAATATGTACAATTAAGAATTGAAGAAATGTATAATATATACAAAAAAATAAAAATTACAAATAAAATATTGACGTTTTTGTTGAATACTGATAATATCAGTGATATAACAATAATATATCAAAAGTTTGGCACACGGATGATTGAAACTAAAATGAGATAAGAGATAAGGAGGTAGATAGACAACATGTTTAAGTACATAGTAAAACGTCTGTTTGGAGTAATCCTTACATTTTTCGGAATAACTGTACTTGTTTATCTCATATCGGAAATGGCGCCTGGAAGTCCCTTAGAAATGCTTATGGCAGATCCTATGGCAACAGAAGAAACAATGAAAGCGTTGGAAGCGCAGATGGGATTGGATGATCCTGCGATTGTACAATATTTTCGTTGGCTTGCAGCTATGCTACAGGGAAATCTTGGAATTTCCTATAGAAATAGTCTTCCGGTATTAGAACAGGTGTTGGAAAAACTTGGACCTACATTAATACTTACCATTTCATCAACAATTTTATCAATTTTGATTGCAGTACCTCTCGGAATTATGTCTGCATATAAACCATACTCAGCATGGGATTATATTTCATCAGGATTTGCGTTTGTAGGAGCTTCAACACCTACTTTCTTTACAGGTCTTGTTATGATTTATATTTTTGCAGTTAAATTGAAAGTATTACCTATGGGAGGAATGTATGATGCGGGAGTGCATACGCTAGCTTCAGCATTACAACATTTGATTTTGCCTTGTTTGGTTCTTACGGTATTTAATATTGGAAGTATCTTAAGACAGACAAGAGGCAGCATGATGGAAATCTTCAATGAAGATTACATTAGAACTGCAAGAGCAAAAGGAATAGTAGAGTCAAAAGTGGTTATTGTTCATGGATTTAGAAATGCATTAATCCCTGTTGTTACCGTTTTAAGTACGATGATTCCATTTATGTTTGGTGGAGCTGTTGTGGCAGAACAAGTATTTAGTTGGCCAGGACTTGGAAGTTTAATGGTACAATCTATTAATTCCAGAGATTATCCAATGGTTATGGGAATTACAGTAATTATTGCGGCGGCAGTTTTGATCGGAAATGTCTTAACAGACATTGCATATGGTCTGTTAGATCCAAAGATTAGAGAAAGTCGTTAAATTTATCTGGAAAATAAATAATAAAAAATTAAACTGACAATGTTGTAACAAAAGGAGATAAAAGGATGTCAGAAACAATAGCTGTAAAAAGGGACTCGAGTGATCGAATTGTAAAAAAAGACTCGTATTATAGAGATGTATTGAAACGGTTTACGGCGCATAAATTAGCTATGTTAGGTCTTGCTATCATTCTTCTGGAAGTGCTTCTCGTGGTAATTCTTCCGGTTGTAATGAAACTGGATCCTTATACATCAGATATACAAGCGTTCGGAGCAGCACCTAGTGCGGAACATTTCTTAGGAACGGATGATACAGGACGAGATGTATTTGCTCGGTTAATATATGGTGGACGTGTTTCGCTTCTGGTAGGATTACTTTCAGCAATTATCAGTCTTTGTATTGGAGTTCCATTAGGCTTATTAGCAGGATACTACAAAGGAATATGGGAAACGATTGTTATGAGAGCCGCAGACATATTTATGTCATTTCCATCTATGATACTGATTCTTGTTTTAGTGTCGTTGATTGGCCCGTCAGTTTGGACGGTTACACTGGTGATCGGAGTGTTGGGATGGACTGATTTTGCTAAGCTGATATATGGTAATGTCTTATCTGTAAGGGAAAAAGAGTATGTGGAATCTGCGAAAGCGGTAGGAACGAAAGATTTGGCTATACTAATTAAATATATTATTCCAAATGCGTTTGCTCCTATTTTAATTAATTTTACTTTCCGTACAGCGCAGGCAATTATACAGGAATCTGCATTGAGCTTTTTGGGAATGGGAGTTCAGCCTCCACAAGCATCATGGGGGAATATATTATATGCAGCACAATCCATTACTGTGCTATCGTCTAAACCGTGGCTTTGGATTCCGCCTGGAATATTGTTAATTCTTACGGTTTGTAGTATTAACTTTATTGGCGATGGAATTAGAGATGCGTTGGATTCAAAAATGAAAATAAAAAAATAATTTTTTAGTGGAAGGAGAAAAAGTTATGAAAAAAAGGTATACAAAAGTAATGGCAATGATCATTGCCGGTGCCGTATTACTTTCGGGATGTGGTGGTGGAAAAACACCTAGCAAAGAGAAAAAACAAGAAGGCGGAGAAAAAGTAGTTACGGTTGCACAGACTGGCGATTGGGATAAATTTATGGTTATGGACACGACCAATGCTGGTGCGGATAATGTGAATGAATTGATGTTCGATCGTCTTATGGTTTTGAATACAGATGGGACATTTGGACCACGTCTTGCAGAATCATGGGAAACTAATGAAGCTCAGGATAAGATTATTTATCATTTGAATAAAAATGCAAAATGGCATGATGGTGAACCTGTAACAGCAGAAGATGTTGTATATTCAGCTCAAGTTGCTTCGTCTTCAGAATATTTCTATCAAAGACGTATTCGTATGCAGTATTTTGCAGGTACAGATGAAACAGGATGTGAACTTTCAAAAGATAGTATTGAAGTAAAAGCATTAGATGATCATACAGTAGAATTCACATTAAAGACACCAATGGATCCGTCGATTATTTATGCATTGGTAAATCGTGACTTCTTTATTATTCCACATCATCTTTTATCAGAAATTTCTGATGAAGCTTTAGCTAACGATCCGTTTTGGCAGAAACCAATTGGATCAGGCCCTTGTATTTTCGATAGTATGGAATCAGGAGTTTCTATAGAATTTCTTGCGAATAAAGATTACTATTTACAAGCACCAGATTTTGACAGACTCGTATTTAAGAAAGTACAGGCATCTAATTTACTTTCCGGTTTAATGAGTGGAGAAATTGATGTCCTTTCAGGAAATACACAGCTCCCGTTAGCAGATTGGGAAGCTGCTAAGAATGCCGAAGGTGTAGTTGCAAAATCTGTTCCTACATATGGATATCAGTATATGGCAATGAATACTTCAAGAGAATATCTTACAGAGGATGTTAGACATGCAATTAGTTATGCAATTAACCGTCAGGTTATTGTTGATCAGTTGTTACAAGGAGAAGGCCGTATTGCAATAGGACCTCTTGCAGATGACCATCCATATCGTAATAAAAATATTCAGCCAGAATATAACGTTGAGAAAGCAAAAGAAATTATGAAAAAAGTGAATTGGGATCCAAACCGTAAACTTCAGGTTCTTGTTTCAACAGGTAATGAAGTGCGTGAAAAATCAGCAATCCTGATTCAGCAGGATCTTGAAAAAATTGGAATTAAGACAGAAATCCAGACACTTGATTTCCCGACACTTTTAAATAATGCTCGTAATGGAGATTATGATTTATGCTTCATTGGTTCTGCCGGTTCAGTAGATCCTTCAGAGTCTGTACCGAACGTAACAGTAGGGTATATGAATAACTTTGCACAGTTAAGCGATCCGGCAATCGGGCTTAAAGGAGAGGAAGGAGCAAAGGAAATTACATTTGAAGCTCGTAAAAAAGTATATGATGAATATCAGCAGTTACTTTACGATCAGATGCCTATGGCATTCTTGTATCATACAAATGACCTTTTTGCTTATAGTGATAAGATTGAAAATGTTAGAGAGGGAGTTCTCGATTACAATATTAACAAAAATGTATGGGAATGGAAAGTTAATAAATAAACTGTTTTGATATTTTCCATGCGAAAAGCGAGGTATTTGAAATGTCCGAAAATTTGATTGAAGTAAAAAAGCTCGTCACACAATTCTTGGGTAAAAACGGAACAGTTACAGCAGTTGATGGAGTCTCATTTACAATTGGAAAGGGAAAAACGCTTGGAATCGTTGGAGAATCTGGATGTGGTAAGTCTGTGACAAGTATGTCAATATTAAAATTAATTCCGAAGCAGACCGGGAAAATAGCATCGGGAGAAATACTATTTAAAGGCAAAGATTTGACGAAACTTTCTGAAAAAGAAATTCGTCAAATACGTGGAAATGAGATTGCCATGATATTCCAAGACTCAATGACAGGTTTAAATCCAGTAATGACAATTGGAAAGCAGCTTGCTGAAACAATAACCGCGCATAGTAAGATGGATAAAAAGCAGGCATGGGAGAGAGCGGAAGAGATGCTGGCAAAAGTTGGCATCCCTTCGCCAGCCCAGCGGCTGAAAGAATTTCCACATCAACTTTCCGGTGGTATGAGACAGAGAGTTATGATTGCAATGGCACTTTCATGTGATGCGGACCTATTTATAGCAGATGAACCAACTACAGCATTGGATGTTACAATTCAGGCACAGATTTTGGAATTAATGAAAGAATTAAAGGAGAAAGAAAATAAATCAATCATGTTGATTACACATGATATGGGTGTGGTAGCAGAGATGGCGGATGATATTATGGTAATGTACGCCGGTAAAGAATTGGAATGTGGAAGTGTAGAGGATATATTTAAACATCCATTACATCCATATACATGTGGTTTATTAAAATCTATCCCAAGATTGGATCAAGATTCCAGTGAGCGATTGTTTAATATTCCGGGATCAGTTCCGGATCTGAGTGAAATGCCTAAGGGATGCAAATTTTGCACAAGGTGTTCAGAAGCTTGCCAGAAGTGTAGAGAAAAAGAACCTGACCTTTATCAAGTTGGTAAACAAAAAGTTCGTTGCTGGAAATATGCACCAGAGGGGGTGGAGTAATGGCGCAGAGCAATAATGTACTAGTTGAGGTTAAGGATGTAAAAAAGGAATTTGTTACGTCAAAGAGTCTTTTAGGAAAACCTCAGAAAATTGTCCATGCAGTAGATAATGTGAATCTTAAAATTTATGAAGGAGAAACAATAGGTGTTGTAGGTGAATCAGGATGTGGTAAATCCACTCTTGGTCGTACGATATTGCAATTAATTACTCCGACAGAAGGGCAAATCCTTTATAAGGGAGAAGATATTACAGGATTGAGAAAAGAAGAAATGCGTCAGATGAGAAGGAAAATGCAATTGATTTTTCAAGATCCATATGCTTCATTGAATCCTAGAATGACAGTATTAGAATTGATCAAGGCCCCGTTGGATGCGTATAAGATCGGAACAGAGAAGGAGCGTATTCAAAAGGTAAAAGAAATTATGGAATTAGTGGGTATGCCGGAAAATATGATGAATCGGTATCCGCACGAATTTTCAGGTGGACAACGGCAGCGTATAGTGATTGCAAGAGCATTAGTTCTGGATCCTGAATTTGTGGTATGCGATGAACCGGTGTCGGCGCTAGATGTATCTGTACGTGCGCAAGTACTTAATCTGATTCAAGATCTGAAAAAACTAAAAAGCTTACATATTTATTTATATCACATGATCTTAGCGTTGTAAAATATGTGTCAGATAGAATTGCGGTTATGTATTTAGGTAAAATTGTAGAAGTTGCTACTAAAGATGATTTATACAATCATCCACAGCATCCGTATACTAAGGCATTGTTATCAGCAATTCCAATACCGGATGTAGATAAGAAAATGAAGAGAGAAATTTTAGCTGGGGATGTACCTAGTCCTTTGAATCCACCGAAAGGTTGTTATTTCAATACTAGATGTAAGTATGCATCTGATATTTGCAAACAAAAGTGTCCTTTACTTCATGATATTGGTAATGGACATTTGGTCGCATGCCATTTGTGCGATAAATAATTAGCATGTTTTTGAAAAAGAAGGAGTGCGATATGTATAAAGCTGATGAAAATTTAGTTCAAAAAATAGACACATGGATAGAAAGCAACAAAGAAGCATTTGTAGAAGATTTAGAACGTATTGTAAAAATACCAAGTATTTCAGGAAAGAAAGAAGATAACTATCCGTTTGGAAAGCCTTGTGGAGATGTTTTGGATGAAATGATTTCTTTGGCTTCAGAATATGGTTTTCAAATAGAGAATCATGACTATTATTATGGAACTCTTCTGGTAAATGGAAAGAAAAAAGAAGCAAAAAAAATTGGAATGTATGCCCATCTTGATGTTGTGCCTTTAGGAGAAGGATGGCATAATCCACCGCTAAAATGTACTTTGAAAGATGGGTTTTTAATCGGACGAGGTGTAGGAGATAATAAAGGACCAGGAATTTGCGCTTTATATGCACTACGCTTTTTGAAAGAATTCGGTATAGAACTTAAAAACGATGTGCAGATTTATTATGGTTGTTCTGAAGAGACCGGAATGCAAGATATTGAACATTTTTGCAAAACGCAAAAACTTCCAGATTTTAATTTGGTAGTAGATACAAATTTTCCAGTATGTTATGGAGAAAAAGGACTCATGCGAGCAAAATTGAGTCAAAAAATCGAGGGAAACTTAATTTCGTTTCGTGCAGGCAGTGTAGTGAATGTCATACCGGCAAAAGCAGAAGCAGTTATTAGCAATGTGGAATTTGAACATGCAGAGAAAGTATTGGGCTCCTTGCCGGGTATCAGTATTGTGCAAGAAGACAATGTTAAGGTTATAGCTACTGGGATCTCGAAGCATGCAGCTTTTCCAGAGGGGGCGGTTAATGCGATTTATGTATTAGCAAATGCTTTAGCAAAAAGTAATCTCCTTGTTGGAAAATCATTGGATGTTGTTCGCTCAATAGAAAAGATGACATACAATTCGTATGGTGAAGGTTGTGGGATTGCATATGAAGATAAAGAATCCGGAAAACTGACTTGTGTAGGCAGTGTGATTAATATTGAAGATGGAGAACTCCAAATCTTATTTGATGTTCGTTATCCGGTTACTGTGGATGGGAATGAAGTGATTCGTAAATTTTCTGAAATTGCAAAGCAATTAGGGTATGAGGTGGAAATAAGCGAACTTTCAGAACCGGCATATGTTCCATTGGATAATCCGTACATCGAAGTACTTGGTAAAATCTGTGATTTTGTTCAAGGAAAGCATTATGAACCTTATACTATGGGAGGGGGAACCTATGCACGACATCTTCCGTGTGCAGTTGGCTTTGGACCGGGTGTACCGGATGCGGATAATCCTTTTGAAGAGGGACATGGGCAAGGTCACCAACCAGATGAATGTATTGCTGTAGATGTATTGTTGAAAGGAATAAAAACATACATTATAGCTATATTAGAATTGGATAATATGTTATAATAAAACAAAATACTTTGTTGAAAGAAGAGGTAGTGGAGAGAAAGGAAATGCAAAGAAAAAAAACTTCATCATTAAAAAAAGAAATATACGATTCAATTCTAAAAGAGGTAGTAGAAGGCATTTATAAACCCGGTGATATTATAAATGAAAAAAATCTCATCGAAAAATATGGAGTTAGTAAGTCCCCAATTAGAGATGCTTTGATTGAGTTATGCAACGAAGGGGTATTAGTTTGTCATCCTAGATATGGTTATGATGTAGTTAGGATTGATGAAAAGGAAATTAAGGATATTGTAGAATTTCGTGTTATGGTGGAAGTTTCTTGTTTGAAGAGAGCAGCAATGGTTATGACAAAAGAGGATATAGAGGAATTAAGAAGCTTTACTATAAATGAATGCTCCGGAGATGATCCCAATACGACTTTGCTTAACCATTGGTATAATAATGGAAAATTTCATTTAAAGTTATTGTCCTATAGTAGAAATAAGTATTGTTATAATTTGGTAGAAAAAAGTATAGGTGTATTAACAAGAGCTTATGTGCAAAGGAATTGGGAAAAATGGGGAGTTCAATCTATAAAAATGGGATGTGAAAACCATTTAAAAATTATAGATTACTTATCTGAAAATGATGCTGAGAAAGCTGCGCAAGAGTTAGAGCGAGATATAAGTTCATTCTTAAATATCATATTATCAGTTTATTAACACGATAAATTGTTGGAAGTTGAATATTTTTAATTGGAATAAGGAGTGAGATTGGAAAAATCTCACTCTATTATTATGGATTTTATATTCTTATGTGGAAATCTGTCCACAAGGTTATCTAAGCCTTAGGCATCTTTTATTTCGGGTTTTAATCAAGTAATTTATTCGAGTTGAATTACATTGTCAATCACACCGCTGAAAAAGAGATAACTTGACTTTTTTCTCTTGCTATGATACGATTTTAAACATATTATAGGCAAAACGCAGTGATGAAAAGAGTACATTTTTGAAAGCTTTACAGAGAATTTCCTGATGCCGGAATCTTCCGGCTGTTGCTGAGAGGGAAAGCGTGGAAGAGAATGGAAGATGGCTTCTGAGCGGTGCACCGAACCGGATTCGGGTTAAGTGCAATGGGTCCGCCCTTTATAGCGGCAGAGTGTGAAGAGCACTCGCAGAGGTTCATGCCGTGAGGTGTGGATGAATAGAAGTGGTAACACGGGTAATACTCGTCTTCTCTAAGCGATTAGAGAAGGCGTTTTTTAATGCGCAGTTTGCGCGCGTAGATTATGCGAATGCATAATCTTTTTCTAAAATTCCATTATTTTAAAAGGAGAGAGAACATGGCAGACAAGAAAAAATTTTATATGACAACGGCGATTGCCTACACATCAGGCAAACCACACATTGGTAACACTTATGAATTTGTACTTGCAGATGCGATTGCAAGATACAAAAGAAGTCAGGGATATGATGTGTTTTTTCAGACAGGAACAGATGAACACGGCCAGAAAATCGAGTTGAAGGCTGCAGAGGCAGGAGTTTCCCCGAAAGAGTTCGTGGATGGTGTGGCAGCACAGGTAAAAGAAATTGCAGATTTAATGAATACTTCTTATGATAAATTCATCCGTACAACGGATGATTACCATGAGAAACAGGTACAGAAGATTTTCAAGAAACTGTACGAGCAGGGAGACATTTACAAAGGACATTATGAAGGAATGTATTGTACGCCTTGCGAATCTTTCTTTACAGAATCGCAGCTTGTAGATGGCAAATGTCCGGACTGTGGCCGTGAGGTACAGCCGGCAAAGGAAGAGGCATACTTCTTTAAAATGAGTAAATATGCGGACAGACTGATTGAGCACATCAACACACATCCGGAGTTTATTCAGCCGGTATCCCGTAAAAATGAGATGATGAACAACTTCTTATTACCGGGCCTTCAGGATCTCTGTGTATCAAGAACTTCTTTCAAGTGGGGAATTCCGGTAGACTTTGATCCAAAACACGTTGTCTATGTATGGCTGGATGCGCTTACAAACTACATTACAGGTATTGGCTATGATTGTGATGGAGAAAGCACAGAACAGTTCAAAAAAGACTGGCCGGCAGATTTACACTTAATCGGGAAAGATATCATTCGCTTCCATACGATTTATTGGCCGATTTTCCTGATGGCTTTAGACCTTCCATTACCAAAACAAATTTTTGGACATCCTTGGTTATTACAGGGGGATGGGAAGATGAGTAAATCCAAAGGAAACGTAATCTATGCAGATGAATTGGTGGATTTCTTTGGTGTAGATGCGGTGCGTTATTTTGTACTTCATGAAATGCCATTTGAAAATGACGGTGTTATTACATGGGAACTTATGGTAGAACGTTTGAATTCCGACCTTGCAAATACACTTGGAAACCTTGTAAATAGAACGATTTCCATGACAAATAAATATTTCGGCGGAGTTGTAACTGATAAAGGTGCAGCAGAAGAAGTAGATGCTGATTTAAAAGCATTTGTAGAAAAAACACCGGGAATCGTGGAAGAAAAAATGGAAAATCTCCGTGTGGCAGATGCGATCACAGAGATTTTCAACTTGTTCAAACGCTGCAACAAATACATTGATGAGACAATGCCTTGGGCGCTTGCAAAAGAAGAGGATAAGAAAGATCGTCTCGAAACAGTATTATATAACTTGATCGAAAGTATTAAGAAGGGTGCTGAAGCAATCGCACCATTTATGCCGGAAACAGCAGAAAAGATCTTCTCGCAGCTTGGTGATGGAAAAGTGACAGAAAAGCCGGAGATTCTTTTCCAGAGATTGGATCTTGAAGAAGTGATGGCAAAAGTGGCAGAACTTCATCCACAGGTGGAAGAAGAATTGGAAAAAGAGGAAGAACCGGTGATCGATATCGAACCGAAAGAAGAAATTACATTTGAAGATTTTGGAAAGATGCAGTTCCAGGTAGGAGAAATCATCGCTTGTGAAGAAGTGAAAAAGTCAAAGAAATTACTTTGTTCACAGGTGAAGGTTGGAAGCCAGGTAAAACAGATTGTATCAGGAATTAAGGCACATTATACAGCAGAAGAAATGGTCGGTAAGAAAGTAATGGTACTGGTGAATTTAAAACCGGCAAAACTGGCAGGCGTACTGTCAGAGGGAATGCTCCTCTGTGCGGAAGATGCGGATGGCAATCTTGCGTTGATGACACCGGAGAAAAAAATGCCGGCAGGAGCGGAAATTTGTTAATGGGGGACGTAGTAAAGTGTAAAGAGAGTACGTCCCGAATGAAGAATTAGTATGTCCCCAATTGCCAAAAGGTGTGTCCCTGTAGTGAAAAATGGTATAAAAGTAGGCTAGGGGGACAGGGGAGTTTGTAAAAAGGGACAGGGAAAAAGTTAATTGGGGACGTAGCAAACTTGCAAAATACTACGTCCCTAATTAAGGAGGAAAAAATGATATTTGATACGCATGCTCATTATGATGATGAGCAGTTTAACGAGGACAGAGAAGAATTACTTGCAAGTATGAGGGAATGTGGAATTGGTACGATTATAAATGTAGGGGCAAGTCTACGGGGATGCCGGGATTCTGTCACTCTTGCGCAAACCTATCCATTCATTTATGCGGCCGTAGGGGTGCACCCGGACCATACAGGAGATTTGAATGAAGAAAGTTTTTCGTGGTTAAAGAAACAATTTTATGAAGAAAAGGTTGTGGCGGTTGGAGAGATTGGTTTAGACTATTATTGGGATAACGAATCACATGATATCCAAAAGAAATGGTTCATAGAACAATTGAATTTAGCTCGTGAATTGAATCTTCCGGTTATCATTCATAGTCGTGAGGCGGCAGCAGATACATTGGAGATTATGAAAAAGCATGCGAAAGGACTTAGAGGGATTATCCATTGTTTTTCCTATTCAAAGGAAATGGCAAGAGAATATACGAAAATGGGCTTCTATATTGGAGTTGGTGGTGTTGTTACGTTCAAAAACGCCAAGAAATTAAAAGAAGTTGTGGAAGATATTCCTCTCGACAAGATTGTACTGGAGACAGATTGTCCGTATCTCGCGCCGACACCAAATCGAGGGAAGCGCAATTCTTCTTTAAATCTTCCATATGTGATAGAAGAAATTGCGAGAATTAAAGGAATCAGAGAAGAAGCTGTAATAGAGCAAACGGAGAAAAATGCAAAAGAAGTTTATTGTATAAAATAAAATAGAAAGAACAAGTCCCCCAAAAGAGATGGCTTGTTCTTTTTATTATTAAAAATCACATAAATTGCGGGTAATTATAACATAAGACCCATTACATAGAGATCATAGTAAACACCGTTTAATAAAGTTGTATTTTTCAGGCAGCCTTCAATTTCAAAACCAAAACGTTTGTAAAGCTGAACTGCAAATTCATTGTCAGCGCGTGTGTCAAGCTGAATTCTTGTAGTAATTCCATTTCCTTTACAGAATTCGATAAGTTGACGGATAATTTCGCTTCCGATTCCTTGTTTCTGATACTTCTGTGCAACAACGATTCCGAGTTCACCCTGATGTCTTGCTTTGATCTTATTGCCAGAGTGGATTGTTCCGATACCGACAATCTCATCTCCGTCAAGAGCGAGAATCATGATGCTGGCAGGCTGAGCTTTTGTAGCAAGAATATCTTCTACCTGTCCATCAACATCCATTGGATATTCATCTTTTTCAAAGCTTAAAAAAGAAGTTTCGCCACCTACATAGTTGTAGAAATCGACAATCTGCTTTGCATCACTAATTTCCGGTTCACGATAAGTGATATTTTAAAAATTTTCCATAATTGTACCTCCTTTGTACAACGTTCATTATACAAGAAAAATCTGAGAATCACAAGCTTAATCATGTGGGAAATCTATTTATTCACCAGGCAGAACGTGAGTTACAGAATGGTTTGGCAGGAATCATCTAAGTGTGATAAAATGAGATGAAAATGCATATGATCTGGGTCGGAAATGCTTCAAATCGTCCTTTGTCAAAGCTGTTTTTCACTTTGAACAGAATATTTACTAAGATGTAAAAGGCGTTTGATAGACGGTTAGAGGCTGAAATGTCATAATGTCATACGGAAGGAGGAAGGATTTGAATTGAATATAGGAGAACAAATTAACAATTTACGTAAAAAGAACAATTTAAGTCAAGATGAGTTTGCGAATCTTTTTCACATTTCAAGGCAAACCGTTTCTAATTGGGAAACCGGAAAAAGTTATCCGGATTTGGAGATGATTGTAAAAATTAGTGATTATTTTCAGATTTCTCTAGATGATTTATTGAAAAGGGATAGCTGTGAGGTTGATAAAAATGATTTTCAAGGAAAGAAGAAAAAGAGATATCTCTTATGGTTAGTAATGTTGCTATTGATGATAACAGCAATTGGTATAGGAGTGTGCTTGAAAATCCAATCGAACGATTCGGTAAATTTTACAATGAAAAAAGAGGAAACGTATCGCGGAAAAGGTGTGGAGCAACCTACGATGAAGATTGGATACAGATATTTTACGCTCTCTAAAAATGATCAGTTAGATATAAATGTAAAAGCCTTGACAGATGATGGAAAGTTACATGTTATAATTACTGATGATAGTAAGCATGTGTATTACCAATTGGATGGACAAGAATTGGAAGATTCCCAAACATTACATTTTGATAAGGGATCATATATCATTCAAATCACGGCTGATGATTACACAGAAGACGTTGTAAGTCTTGAATACTGTATTGAGGTAAATAATTAAGGCTAATCTCAGTCAATAAAGTTATGAACAAAATATTTACAGGAAGTACACTTAAAATATTAGCGGTTATAAGCATGCTGACCGATCATTTTGGTCAGATTATATTGAAAAATGGTCTTGCTTTGAATGCTCCGTATTCTATGTTTACAGACAAACAGTTTAAATTACTGTTATCAGCAATAGAAATTTGCCATATTCTAGGTAGGATTGCGTTTCCTGTTTTTTGCTTTTTGGTGGTAGAAGGATTTTTACATACTCATAGTTTGAAAAAGTATTTGCTTCACCTGGGGATGTTTGCAATTCTTTCAGAACCGATTTATGATCTGGCTTTTGGAGGAAAAATATTTAGCCTTAGTCAGCAAAATGTTTTGTTTACACTGTTGCTTGGAGTACTTGTCCTTGCAGTGATAAAAAACAATTGTAAAAATGTGGCACTATGTTTTGCAATTGTAGGAATTGGTGCTTTTATAGCATATATCTGTAAATTAGATGGCGGATATTACGGAATATGTTTGATCGTCATATTTTATATTTTTAGAAACAAATCTGTGTATCGATATGTTGCTGCGATTTTGCTTATGTATATATGTGGCATGGAGTTTTCTTTAAAAGGTCTGATTGATCCATATTTTTTGACGGCAGTATGTTCTTTAGTATTAATTTATTTCTATAATGGGAAACGTGGCATGAAAATGAAGTATTTCTTTTATATATTTTATCCGGCACATCTAGTAACACTTTTTGTAGTCAGTGTATGGATTGCAAGCGGAATCAAATAGTATTGAAATGTACACACAGCGAAAACCCGCTAACCACAAGGGCTAGCGGGTTTCGGGTTTACTTATTATCTAAAGGAATGAGAGTAAAGTGCGACATCCTGTTACCAGGATGTGTTTTACTTTATGAGGGGGGCGATAGTTGTTTATCAACTATCTTGATATTAGTATATAAGAGAAATATGTCTAAAATATGTTTTAACAATAAAAGAAAACGAAATTTCCTTAAGAAGACTTTAAGAAATTAAAAATTTCTCTTATGAAATTCTTCCGTGAGGAAGATTCCAATCATAATATCGCGATAAGACACGAATGATAATCACAACTGCAGCGCTGACAACAATACCAATATTTGGAATATCAAAATACATGGATAACACATATAAAAGGGCGCCGACCAAAGAAGCACAGGCATAAATATGTTCTTTTAGAATAGATGGAATTTCACAGACCATCATATCACGAAGAAGTCCGCCGCCCACCCCTGTAATCACACCAAGGAAAATAGTCAGAAAAATATAATGATTATAAGGGGAATTTGTAGCAGCATTTACACCCACTACGGTAAAGGCGCCGAGTCCGATAGCATCTAAAAGATTCATAATTGTGTCGTAAGGTTTTGCCTGAATAAAAATTTGAGACAATTTTCGCGATTGCATAATAAAAAACATGAAAACAGCGGCGACAACAGCTACACAAACGTATACCGGATTACGGAAAAGTTCCGGAGGGTTGTTGCCGATCAGAATATCACGGAACATACCGCCGCCTACAGCAGTAATAACGCCGAGAACAATTACACCAAGAAAGTCCAGTTTCTTTCGTATTGCGACCATGGCACCGGAGCAGGAAAATGCTATAGTACCCATGATTTCCATTATAAAAAACAATGTTGTATTCATTAGATTTATACCTCTGGTTTGATTTTTCTATAAAGTAAAGTACACCATCCTTCTACTTGTGTGCACGAAGGTAAGATTTTCGAATGGCTTCCGGCATATCTTCCGGATTCATAGCATGCAGCCGGTCTTCATTTCCATCGGCAATGGCTTGTGAGTAGTACCAGCATTTGTAATTTAACATTTCAAGTGTTTGGTTCAGCCGTTCGATTTCAGCCTCTACGTTCTTTTTTTGTTTCAGGAACAATTCCAATCGCTTTTCATAGGTTTTACTGCCTTCGCTACACCATTCCATAAAAAGTTTGATATCTTTGATTTCCAAGCCGGATTTTTTCAGGCATTCAATGACCCGTAAAGCTTCTATCTCTGTTTCACTGAATCTGCGGATTCCTGAGGTTCGCTGTATTTCAGGAAAGAGTCCTTCCTTATCATAATATCGCAAGGTAGAGATTGGTAAATGAAACATTTCCGAAACTTGTCCAATTGTATACATAAAAAACCTCCTAAAAAATAAAAGAAAACTATTGACCTAAAGTCAGCTTTAGGTGTTAGCATGATTTTATCAGGATATAAAAAGAATGTCAAATTGAATTTTAGGGGGAGATAAGTTATGCTTGGAAATTTTATGTATTGTAATCCTACAAAACTTTATTTTGGAGAAGATTCTTTAAACTATCTAAACGAGGAATTGCAAAAATACGGGAATAATGTGGTGTTGATTTATGGTGGCGGTTCCATTAAGGAGAATGGAATTTATGATGCGGTTGTGGGATTGCTAAATAGAAACGGGAAAAATATTGCAGAGATTTCCGGTGTCATGCCCAATCCAACGCTTGCTAAATTATACGAAGGTATTGAGATTGCGAAAAAGCATGAAGCGGATTTATTGTTGGCGGTAGGCGGCGGTTCGGTATGTGATTATTCCAAGGCGCTGTCCGTATCGGTAAATTGCAAGGAAGATCCATGGGAAAAATATTATCTTCGTTTTGAAGAGCCGGATTGTGAGTGTATTCCGGTAGGCTGCATACTTACTATGGTAGGAACCGGATCCGAAATGAATGCAGGTGCAGTTATTACAAATGAAAAGACAAAACAGAAAATAGGTCATGTATTTGCGGATGAGAAGATTATGCCAAGATTCTCCATTTTAAATCCAAAGTACACAATGACATTGCCGCATTACCAGATGGTTTCCGGTATTTATGATATTTTTAATCATATTTGTGAACAATATTTTTCGGGAGATGATGACAACACAAGTGACTATATCAGTGAAGGATTGATGAAGTCCTTGATTCATTCCAGCCGGATTGCGAATAAGAACCCACAGGATTATGAGGCTAGAAGCAATATCATGTGGACAGCAACATGGGCATTGAATACACTTGTGTCAAAAGGAAAATCAACAGATTGGATGGTGCATATGCTTGGTCAATCTGTAGGTGGGCATACGAATGCGACGCATGGCATGACATTGGCTGCGGTATCGCTTCCTTATTATCGGTATATTATGGAGTACGGATTGGAGAAGTTCAAATGTTTTGCGGTTAATGTGTGGGGGATTGAAGCAAATGGTAAGGATGACCGCCAGCTTGCTGAAGAAGGTTTGAAAGCGATGGAAAATTGGATGAAAGAACTAGGTCTTGTAATGAGTATTACAGAGCTTGGAGCCAACGAAAATATGATTGAAGCAATTGCGGATACTACATTTACGATGAATGGTGGTTATAAGGTTCTTGATCATGAGGAAATCGTGGAGATTTTAAAAGCTAGTCTGTAAGTGAAGAATGATGGAAAGAGAACGATTGGAAAACGAATGGTATTAAAAAGGGAGGCAGCAACTTATGGAAGTGGCTGCCTCCCTAATCTTTCTCTTAACTAATGCTTTTATGACTGTTTGTTTAATACTTCTTCTAAATCGAGGGTAAGTGTTCCGTCTTCTAGCTGAAAACACGGAATTCCTACAGATCCCGTGTTTTTGGCATCATCAAACAGTGGATTCGTATCCCGAAGTTTTAAAAAGCGTTTTAAGTTTCCTATGCTATTTGTCCAATCCAGGTAAAGATACTGGATATTGTTCTCTTTTAAAGTATTTTCTGCATTTACACAATCCGGACATGCATTTGTCCCGTACATGATTACTTTCATAGTGCGATACCTCCTTTTAAACGACTATATCACGAGAAGATGTGAAAATCAAGGAGATACGAAAATAAAAATGCATATGAAAAACCTGCCGGTTTTGCCGGCAGGTTTTTCATTAATTTAAAGGAATGAGAGTAAAGTTTGCATCCCGTCACAGGGATGTGTTTTACTTTATGAGGGGGGTGATAGTTGTTTTATCAACTATCTGACTCTTAGTATATAGGGAAAATGTGTCTAAAGTATGTGCAATATCTTAAGGAAATCGAAAAAATATTAAGAATACATAAATCCCCCATAAATAAAATGCATGATTAGTTTCCAGTAGGGAAATATGGCCGAAGGGCTCCGGCCACATTACTGATCGGCATTGTTTGAAGCCATACTTTTCCAGGACCGGTAATGACAGTATTGAAGATTCCTTCACCGCCAAATACAATATTTTTTACGCCTTTTATAGTCTGGATATCCATCTGACAGCTTGGAGTCATAGCGGCAAGATGTCCGGTATCAACTACAATCTGTTGACCTGGCTGCAGTTCGTATTCTATGACATGTCCGTCAAATTCTGCAAAAACAGTTCCGTTTCCGGAAACCCTCTGTAGAATAAATCCTTCACCACCGAATAGTCCGGAACCTAATTTCTTATGAAAGTGAATGGACAGGTCTATGCCGGATTCTGCCGCGAGAAAAGCACTTTTTTGAAAAATCATTTCATTTCCCGGGGAAATGGTGAATGCCTTGATAGAGCCTGGAAAGCTTGAAGCAAATGCGATCAATCCTTTTCCTCCTCTGGAAGTATAGATGTTCTGGAAAATAGATTCTCCGGAAAACATTCTTCCGAATGCCTTTCCCAAGCCTCCGTTTGTAGATGTCTCCATCAGCATGTTTGGTGACATCCATGACATAGATCCTTTTTCTGTGATCATTTGTTCGCCTTCTTCTAGCTGGCAGATCACAACCGGTAATGTTTCTCCTGTAATCTGGTACTGCATACATAATCTCCTTTCTATGGGGTTACTTTATAATCGATCACTGATCATATCGCTCAGTGCAGCGAATTCCTGTAATGTAAGAGCTTCTCCGCGGATGCTTGCGCCTTTTCCGAGACTTTCAATGGCCTCTGTGATAACCTCTTTTGGGAGATGGATCTCAGGGGAGTTGTTTAGTCCATTGGCAAGGGTTTTCCGGCGTTGGTTAAAGGAAGCACGGATAATCTGAAACATCAGTTTCTCATTTTTGACTTGTACAGGTGGTTCTTTATGTCTCGTGAGTCGGATGACTGCGGAGCCGACTTTCGGTCTTGGCATAAAGCAATTTGGCGGTACATTTGCTACAATATATGGTTCGGCATAGTACTGAACGGCAAGGGAAAGTGCGCCGTAATCTTTTGTGCCGGGTCCTACCTGCATACGGTCAGCAACTTCTTTTTGCACCATGACCGTAATGCTTTCCACTGGGATATGACTTTCAAAAAGTCCCATAATGATTGGTGTTGTAATATAATAAGGAAGATTTGCTACCACTTTAATCGGTTTACCGTTATTGTATTTGTCGGCAAGAGCGGCAATATCTACTTTTAATACATCATCGTTAATGACCATTACATTATCATATGCAGACAGTGTATCTTCAAGAATTGGAATGAGCGCTTTGTCAATCTCAACAGCAATGACCTGCCGGGCAGCATAAGCCAGGTATTGAGTCATAGTTCCGATTCCCGGTCCGATTTCCAGAACAAGATCGTCCTTTGTGATCTGAGCGGAATCGATAATTTTATCAAGGACATGAGTATCTATTAAAAAATTCTGTCCAAATTTCTTCTGAAACGTAAAATTGTATTTCTGCAATACTGCAATTGTATTTTGTGGGTTGCCTAAAAATGGCTCTTTCATATGATTTTTCTCCTAAAATTCAAATTCAATGCGGTGTCAGCCGCTTATACGCATAGTATAGCATAAAATCTATTTGATTGAATATAGAAAAAAATTTTGTTATAATTTGCATGCGGATGACGGTTAGGAGTGAATAGTAATTGTGAAGAAAGAGGAGTGATGAAAATGTATAAGGCAGATTTGCATTTACATACAAAAGTATCAGACGGTAGTGAAGATATCACTACAATTTTGAAGATGGCGAAAGAAGCGGGGATTACACACCTGGCAATTACAAATCATGATACAACGCAAAAGACGGAAGAATATATTGCGGAAGCAAGAAGATATGGAATTTATGCAATCCCGGGAGTAGAGATGTCGGCATACGATTCCGAAAGAGAGGTGCGGGCTCATATCCTTGGTTATAACTACAGGACAACAGATCATATTGAGAGAATCGGGGCAGAGACGCTTCGCAAGCGTACAGAAAATGGACTGGAATATATCCGGGTGTTAAATGAGATTGGATATAAGGCAGACTTGGAAGAAATCAGGACACTTTCTACAAGTGCGATTTATAAGCAGCATATCCTTGCTTATCTTATGAAGACCGGGCAGACAGATTCTATTTTTGGTGATGTATATTATAAGGAATTTAAAAATGGCGGTCCATGCAGTTTTGATGTGGATTATCCCGATGCAGTAGAATGTGTGAAAGCAATCTGTGCGGATGGCGGGATTCCGGTTCTGGCACATCCGGGACAGCAGAATAATTTTGATCTGCTCCCGAAACTTGTGGCGGCAGGACTAAAGGGGATTGAATACAATCATCCGTCTCACAATGAAGAACTGAGGGAAAAGGCGGCGAAAGCGGCACAAGAGTTTGGCCTTTTTCTGACAGGCGGAAGTGATTTCCATGGACTTTATGAGAAGACAAAGACGAAGCTTGGAGCTTATCCGGCACATGAATCCAGCAGGATATTATTTCGGCATTGCTTGCCGGTATAGATAGAAAAGAGAAACTGCCTCTGTACGTTTGTAGATCAGAGGCAGTTTCTCTTTTAGAATAGAACATGGATTTTTAACAGCAATATTTATGTACGTCTTCTGTTTTCCAGCCATTTATAAATATCCAGATATACATCCTTTCTGTCAATTTCATTTAAGATTTCATGTCGGTCATGTTCATATAATTTCAGAGACACATCATCGAATTCCTTCTTATATTTCTTATAGACGGCGATAACACCTTTTCCGAAATCTCCAACGGGATCATCTTTGCCGGCGACAAAAAGTACCGGCAGATCTCTTGGAATCCGTGCGAAGTTTTTCCGGTTTAAAAGTTGCTCCATTCCGCGGAACATATGATAATAGGCATTGACCGTAAATGTAAATGTACACCAGGAGTCTTGCAGATAGTTATCCACATTTTCCGGATTTCTGCTGATCCAGTCCATAGGAGTACGTGCCGGTCTGAATTTCCGGTTATAACCGCCAAAAGCCATGTTATTGATCAACGTACTTCGATATGTCCAACCTTTTACAGAAGCTACGATTCTGCAAAGCAGTTTTCCGAGTCTGACCAAAGCCAAAGGCTGGTTGCCGGTGCCCATAATTACAACCCCGGCAAGACCGGCGCCATACATGGTAATATACTGGCGGGTCAGAAAAGATCCCATACTGTGTCCCAACATAAAATAAGGAACATTGGGATAGCGGGAAGTGGTAATCTGTCGAAGTTTATGAATATCGCCAATGACATGTTCGTTGCCGTGTGTGTCATGGAAATATCCGTGTTTTTCATCATCTGTCACAGACGCACCATGCCCCAGATGGTCCTGGCCAACAACATAGAAGCCGCGCTTACTTAAGTAGTCTGCAAATGCATCATAGCGTTCAATATGCTCCACCATCCCGTGGGAAATCTGTAGGATTGCCTTTACGCCGCATTTGGGAATCCATTCTATGGCATGAATCTGAGTCTGATTATCCTGGGAAGGATAGTAAAAATGATTCTTCATAAGTATCTATCGTTCCTCCATCTTTACATAGTCTCTGTAAGGCGCCAACGGTTTGTATGCCGGACGGATGATTTTGTCTACGTTTTTCAGCTCTTCCAGACGATGGGCACTCCATCCGACAATACGTGCCGCAGCAAAAATCGGTGTGTAAAGTTCCTTCGGAAGACCAAGCATTTCATATACAAGACCACTGTAAAAGTCTACGTTGGCATTGACTCCTTTGTACATTTTCCGCTTTTCGCTGATAATCTCAGGCGCCATATGTTCCACAGTTTCGTAGAGAGCATATTCCTTTTCATATCCTTTTTCCACAGCGAGCTGTTTCACAAAATCCTTGAAAATTTCAGCTCTCGGATCGGATACGGAATAAATGGCATGTCCCATACCGTAGATGAGACCCTTCCGGTCAAATGCTTTCTTATCCAACAGATCTGTCAGATATTGCCGGATCTGCTCTTCGTCTGTCCAGTCTGTAAGCTTTTCTTTCATGTCTGCAAACATGGATGTAACTTTAATGTTGGCACCGCCGTGTTTTGGGCCTTTCAGGGAAGCCATGGCAGCAGCCATTGTAGAATAGGTATCCGTTCCGGAGGAAGTAACAACATGAGTTGTAAATGTGGAGTTGTTACCACCGCCGTGATCCATATGGAGAACCAGCGCCATATCAAGAACCGTAGCTTCAAAATGCGTATATTTTCTGTCTTCGCGGAGCATCATGAGGATATTTTCCGCGGTGGAAAGTTCCGGCTTCGGTGCATAGATATATAAGTCCTGTCCCATACGATAATTATAAGCATGATATCCATAGACCATCATCATTGGAAACTGACTGATCAGGTTCAGGCACTGACGCAGTACGTTTGGAATGGATGTGTCATCCGCATTGTCATCATAGGAGTAAAGATTCAAGATCGAACGGGAGAGACTGTTCATCATATCTTTGCTCGGGGCTTTCATAATGATGTCCCTTACAAATGTCGGAGGGAGAGTCCGGCGTTCGATCAAGGTCTCTTTGAACTCTTCCAGTTCTTTTGTATTCGGCAGTTCTCCGAACAGAAGGAGATATGTGATTTCCTCAAAACCAAAATGATCCGCGCTTAAGAAACCGTTCACCAGGTCTTTGATATTATATCCTCTGTAGTACAGATTGCCGGCACAAGGAACTTCTTTGCCGTCTACAATTTTTTTGGCACATACGTCGGAAATGTTGGTGAGCCCGGCAAGCACACCTTTTCCGTTTAAGTCACGAAGGCCTCTTTTTACATCGTATTTTGTATAAAGCTCCCGTTCGATGGAGTTATTTTTCTCGCATAGGTCAGCGAGTTGCTGTATCTTCGGAGTGACTTCAAATAATGATTCTGATAATGATTTTGTCATAGACATACTCCTTTCTTTTGAAAATTACACTTATTATACTAAATTGTCAGAAAAACTACAATGCACAAGATATTAAATTATTGTAACAGACTTACGTCTTAAAAAAGATTTAAGAAATTTCGCTGTGGGCTCTTAAAAATTCTCTGCTAATCTTGTATACTACAAGGGAGGTGATGAAAATGTTTAATATTTTAGTATGTGATGATGACAAAGAAATCGTAGAAGCAATTGAAATATATTTGACACAGGAGGGGTATCATGTGCTTAAGGCCTATGACGGCGAAGAGGCACTGAAAGTATTAAAGCAAGAGAACGTAGATTTACTTGTAATTGATGTGATGATGCCGAGACTTGACGGCATCAGGGCAACACTTAAGATTCGTGAAGAGAACAGCCTGCCGATCATTATTTTATCTGCAAAATCAGAAGATGCAGATAAGATTCTCGGATTAAATGTAGGTGCGGATGATTATGTAACGAAACCGTTTAATCCGTTAGAGCTGGTGGCGAGAGTGAAATCTCAGATCCGCCGATACACGAAGCTTGGAAGTACGGTAATGGATACAAAGAAATCCATATATACAGTGGGCGGATTAACGATTGATGATGACTTGAAAGAGGTAACAGTTGACGGGGAAACCGTGAAACTTACACCTATTGAATATAATATTTTGTTACTGTTAGTAAAAAATCAGGGGAAAGTATTTTCTATTGACCAGATTTATGAAAATATTTGGAATGAGGATGCGATCGGAGCGGATAATACTGTGGCGGTGCATATCCGCCATATCCGTGAAAAGATTGAGATCAATCCAAAGGAACCTCGTTATTTGAAGGTAGTATGGGGAGTCGGATATAAGATAGAAAAACTTTAGGAAGGAGTCTATATGAAAAAATGGTATCAATCTCCTTTGTGTAAAGGGCTCCTTGTTTTGGCAGCCCATATTTCTGCAGCCGCTTTGGCGGTTTGTCTTGTGATCGGACTCGTTTATCCGGGACAGAATTACGGACAGATTTTCTTTAACAAGCAGAATGATAAGTATGAAGACACAAGAGGATTTGCCAAGAAACTGCAGGAGACCGGATTGAATATTCTGAACATGGCAACATGGAAGAATGTACTCTTGACAGAAGGAAAGTATGATCCGAACAAAGTAGTGGATGTGGAGCAGTTTGACAAAGATAAGACAATTGCTGCGACACCGGGAGATCTTAGTTTTAAACTGGGAGATCTAACGACTTTGTATAGTACGGGAGATCTGTATGTTCTTGTGTGCGAAACACCGAAGAACGAATTGAAGTACCGATATTTAACGGAAGAGGAATTTGTAAATGAAGTAAGACAGAAAGGATATCGGTTCCCGGAAGAGGAAGACAGTGGATTTGAGACAGAAGAAATATTATCTGATATGCTCGATATGCAGGTTCCTCCACAGGGGGAAGTATTGGATAAAGACGGTAACCAGGTGTATTCGTCTGTCTGGTATATGGAAAATGAGATTTACGGAAGTTTAAAAACAGTATCCGGGAAATCTATGATGGAACTTGCCAATGAGTCGGAGAAATGGAATGGAAGACTCTATGAGATGTTTTCTTCTATTAGTAGCGCTGCGAGTGTTTTGGGAGATTATTACTCCACCTATCTGGAATTGAGCGATATGTATGCCAATGGGGATTCCAATATTTCCTATTTATATGCCAACGGTGATACCGGTGAAGTTGAGACCAATATCAAAGAGTATGAAAACACAGATGCAGCGGCTTTGATGGGTGCAGATTTTGAGACGATCACTTCCAAAGGAAAATATGTGATGATCGCACCGACACTTGCAGAGTGTAAAACGAATCTGTCTTCTGAGAATATATCCTTGTCCAGTTGGAAACACATGGTTGTGGAATTGAAAGGAAATCCAGACAATTATCGTTTTCTCATTGCGGTGGATACGTCTTACCCGATACAGGATGAGTTCTATGAGCAGAATTATTCCTATACGAAATATATGCCATGGGTAGATCAGGTGATCGTAATCGGAAGTTTATCTGTGCTTATTTTCCTCGTATGTCTGATTTGGCTTACTGCTGTGGCAGGTCACAGTAACGGAGAGGAAAAAATTAAACTTATGTTTTTTGATAAATGGAAAACAGAAGTTTGGCTGTGCCTCATGATCGCCATTTCCTTAAGTGTTGCATTTCCGGTAAATCTTGTCGATGGTTATATGATTAACTGGGATCAGATCGTGAAAAACGGACAGTTTTCCACGGAAACAGTTGCAGTATTCGGAGTTGCGGCGGCTATGGCATGTGCGTGTGTGCTGACGGTATATTTGAGCTTGGTAAGGGTACTGAAAGCCAAAACTCTTTGGAGGAACAGCATTACAAAATGGATTTGCCGAATGATAAAATATATCTGGCAGAACAGAACCAGTATTACTAAACTTATCATAACATCAGTTGTTCTTTTCCTTGTAAACTTTATGGTGCTGACAGGAAGTGGATTTTTCGTCCTTCTTGCAATGATCGTAGATATTGCATCCGTGCTCCGTCTTGCAAAACTTGCCATTGAACGTACACGGATCAAAAAAGGGCTTATGAAGATTGCATCAGGAGATACGGAATATAAGATTCCTTTGGATAATCTCACCGGTGATAATAAAGATATGGCAGAAATGGTCAATCACATCGGAGAAGGAATCCAAAATGCGGTGGAGAAGAGTCTGAAAGACGAAAGATTGAAGACGGATTTGATTACCAACGTTTCTCATGATATCAAGACACCGCTTACATCAATTATTAACTATGTAGGCCTTTTGAAACAGGAACATTTTGATAATCCGAGAATTCAGAGGTATTTGGATATACTGGATCAGAAGTCACAGAGGCTTAAGACCCTGACGGAAGATGTTGTGGAGGCTTCCAAAATCAGTTCCGGAAATATTAATCTCGAATTTGTGAATCTGAACCTGGTGGAAATGATCCATCAGACAACGGGAGAATTTACCGAGAAGTTTGAGAAACGGAATCTGACAGCAGTTGTAACCGTTCCGGAGGAACCGGCTGTTGTGAGAGTGGATGGACGCCGGATGTGGCGGGTAATTGAGAATATTTACAATAATGCGGCAAAATATGCTATGCCGGGAACAAGAGTGTATGTAGATCTCTCAATGAATAAGAATATTGTTCTCTTGTCTTTGAAAAATGTATCGGAGTATCCGCTGAATATTACTGCGGACGAACTGATGGAACGTTTTACAAGAGGAGATGTATCAAGAACTACAGAAGGAAGCGGACTTGGACTTTCTATAGCCCAGAATTTAACAAAGATGCAGGGCGGAGAATTCAAGCTGTATGTGGATGGAGATTTATTTAAAGTAACCATTAGTTTTCCGCGGATTCGTCCGAAAGCAGAAAAAACGGAGTTAGAAAAACCTCTGGGAGAAGAAGAGGCAAAAGTGCAGACACAGCAGTCAGAAACGACGGAATAAAACAGGATAAAAGGGCGGGGAATATTTCAAAAAGTTCCCTGCTTTTTTATGATATAGGAAATTCCTTCGGAATCCTATATCATAAAAAACACACTTCGTGTGGGGATGCGCAGCTCGCGGCAAGGAGTTTATTACTTCGTAACCGCTCGCGCGCAGATTGCACAGTTATGCAATCTTTTTTGATTGCGTAGGATTCCGAAGAAATCGTTTTTACTGTTGCGTTTCCGTGAAATTGGCATTACAATATAAACTGGAATTATAGAAAAATATTTAATTAATATAGAAATAAAATAGATATAGAAGGTAAGAAAATGGAAGAAATCAAAGCAGTTTTAGCCCAGTGCTTTACGATAGATTTTATAAGTGGAACCATCAGTAATCCGCGGGAAAAAGGCGGGATCCAAAAGGTGAAGATCCGTCCGATGCTTGTAAAGGACAGGTTGGTATTTCAGCTTGAAGCGTTTCAAAATAATCAGGCGTTTCATGAGAATTTGAGTGTGGAAGAAGCCACGGAAAAAGTACAGGAATATATGGAGCAATTCAAGCAGCTTCAGATTATGACGAAGAAGACAAACTATACGGTGCTTGTCAGTAAAAAGGGAAAAGTCACAGTTCAGAAAAAGGCGGTTAAAGGAGAAGTGAAAGAAGTAGATTTGTCTCATAACCGTTCCAAAAAGTATATTTTGGAAGAGGGGATCAAAGTACCGTTTCTTTATGATCTTGGCGTACAGACGGAAGATGGGAAGATTGTAAAAAGCAGATTCGATAAGTTCCGCCAGATCAACCGTTTCCTTGAATTCATTGAGGATATACTTCCTCAACTTTCCAAAGATAAGGAAGTGACGATTCTGGACTTCGGATGTGGGAAGTCCTATCTTACATTTGCCATGTATTATTACCTGCACGAATTGAAGGGATATGATATTCGGATTATCGGTTTGGATCTTAAGAAGGATGTCATTCATTTTTGCAATAGACTAAGCGAGAAGTATGGTTACGAGAAACTGCAGTTTTTGGAGGGGAATATTTCGGATTATACAGGAGTGGAGGAAGTGGATATGGTTGTGACACTTCACGCCTGTGATACGGCTACAGATTTTGCCCTTGCAAAAGCAGTGGGATGGAATGCAAAAGTGATTCTGTCCGTACCGTGTTGCCAACATGAATTGAACAGACAGATTCAGAGTGATGTGCTTGCACCGATTTTAAAATATGGTCTGATCAAGGAGAGAATGGCGGCGCTTATTACAGATGCGCTTCGGGCAGAGTATCTGGAAGGGGAAGGATACGATGCACAGATACTGGAATTTATTGATATGGAGCATACGCCGAAAAATATTTTGATTCGGGCAGTAAAGACAGGAAAGAAGGCAAAGAATCAGGAAGCAATAAGAAAATGTGAGGAACAACTGCATGTTTCGCCTATGTTGGGGAGACTTTTATAAGATAAAAAGGGGAGTTACAAATGAAAGACAGAGTTATTACAGTGGTTGTGCTGTTTGTAGTGTTTATTGCAGCACTTACAGGCTTTAGTATCATTCTGAACCAGGGAACAGATGATATGACGGCGGATATGGGAGGAGCGAAACTTCCGTTGATTTCCTTTGAGGAGTCCGGTTACCAGGTGAATCCGCTGGCGGGGTACACAGAAGAGATGGATATCCCAATGATGAGAGACGACATTTTGCCCGTGTCTGTAGGTACCTCTGTGACAGCAGATATCAGCGGATACGCAGAGAAAATTCAATCGCTTACGTATGATGTGATGACGTTAGATGGAGAGAAGACGTTGAAGAGTGAAAAGATAAGTGATGTGAGTGATACGGTAAAGCTGGAATTGGGGGACAGTATTTCCGATGGCAATGAGAAAGTGTTGAGGCTAACGCTTACTACAGAGAATGACGAGAAGATTTATTATTACACGCGGGTCGTGCGTGCGGCGGAGTTTAATGTGCAGCAATGTCTCGAATTTGCCGAATATTTCCATAGTACCGCTATGGAGTCCGAAACTCTGACAGATCTGAAATCCTACTATAGTACGGAAGGGGCAGAGGAAGGGAATGGACTTCAGAAAGTAACATTAGCATCGGATTTGGATATCATCGGATGGGGGGATCTTACACCGAAAGTTGTAGGAGATATGGTGTGGGAGATCAAAGAAAGCAATGAAACATATACATCCATTTCCTTGAAATATCAGGTGAAAGCAGAAGGGGATTCGAAGACAGAAGATTTATATCATGTGACCGAATTTTTTAAAGTGCGTTTCTTAAAAGGGAAAGCCTCCTTGGAATCTTATGTAAGAACCATGAATGAGGTTTTTGAAGGGAAAGAGAAAAACTTTAGTAAAGACGGAATTGTCCTTGGACTGACAGAGGAGAATGTCCCTTACTTGACGAATGAGGATGGAACGCATATTTCTTTTGTACAGGAGAGAGAAGTGTGGCATTACGATAAGACAGAGAACAGGATTTCGTTGTTGTTCAGTTTTGCGGATGCGGAAAATAATGATATTCGGAATTACAATGATGACCATGCAATACGGCTTCTTGACATGGATGAAAAAGGGAATACAGTCTTTGCGGTGTATGGATATATGAACCGCGGCAAACATGAAGGCCAGACCGGAGCTGCAATTTATTATTACAATATTGCAGAAAACTATGTACAGGAGAAAGCATTCATTTCCAGCAGACAATCCGGAGAAATTGTACGGCAAAGCTTAAGTCAGCTCACGTATTATAATAAATCTTCCAATGTGCTGTATGCTATATTTGAGGGAGCGCTTTATAAGATAGACTTAAAGAGTCAGAAGAAAGAGGTTATCAAAGATGATTTAAGCGAAGACCAGTATGCGTCATCTTTCAATGGGAAATATGTGGCGTATCAGAAGGAAGGAGAGCTTCGGACTGCAGACAGTATTGAGGTATGGAATCTTCAGAAAGAGAAAAGCGTTACAATCGAAGTTCCGGAAAATGAGCTGATCCGCCCTCTCGGGTTTGTAAATGGTGATGTGGTATACGGAGTGGGAAGAGAAGCTGATATCGGGAAAAATGCAGTGGGAGAAGAAATTATTCCATTCTATAAGCTGGAGATACGAGATGATAAAAATAAAGTTGTAAAATCTTATGAAGTAGAGGGAATCTACATATCCAACGCTTCAGTGAAAGACAATATGATTACGATGGATCGTGTGGTGAAGGAAGGGGATGTGTACCGGGAAACGAGCCAGGATTTCATTACCAATAATGAAGGGAAGAAAGACGGGGATGTGAAAGCGGAAAAAATATCTTCTTCGTCCAAAGGATTTCAGGTCAGACTGACAGATGAATCTGGAATTGAGGATAGGAATCCGAAGATCCTGAAACCGAAGCAGATGCTCTTTGAACGGGCAACTACCATTGATTTTGAGCAGGCAGAGTCAAAGGGAACATATTATGTATACGGCCTGGGCAAACTGCAAGGAATTTACAATCAGGCAGGGGAGGCGATCGGTGAGGCAGATACGGTAAGAGGTGTTGTGGTGACCTCAAGTCAGACAAAAGTGTGGGAAAGAGGAAACCGTATGCTTTCTTATAAGATTGACGGTATAGATGCGTTTACTGCGAATGAAGGCGAGAGTTCCCTGATGGCGTGTTTGAGGCAGATTCTTGCATACGAGGAGCAAAGTGTAGATGTGAAAGCAGAGCTTGCAGCAGGCAAGACAGTCATGGAAGTGCTGAATAAATATTCCGGTGGAGAAGCAGTGGACTTATCCGGATGTACATTAGAGCAGCTTTGCTATATTGTGGGGCAAGGAACTCCGGTTATTGCTATGACGGGAAGTGATAGCGCAATACTTCTTGTTGGCTATGATCAGAATACATTTACCTATATTGATCCGGCAACGGGGAAAAAACCAACGGTAAAAATGAAAGATGTGGAAAAAATGACCGAGGAGAGTCAGGAAGCATTTTTTGGATACGTAAAATAATGATTTGGAATAAAAATAACAGGATAGCGTGATATCCTGTTATTTTTTTATAGAAAAAAGCAATAAACATATAAAAATATTCAATTATACAAAGAAGTACATAAATGTTATAATGGCTACCGGAAAAATTAAATTTATACTAAAAAAGAGGAAAGGAAAATAAAATGAAAAGAAAATTGATTAGCTTACTGTTATGTGTAGCTATGACTGCGACAGTTATTGCAGGATGCGGTAAAAGTTCAGATGGTGGGGAAAATACAACTTCCGGAGCAACGTCAGAAAAAAGTGATTCCCTTGTAATGCCGGTTTCTGCAACAGTAACAAGTTTGAATGGAAACTTGGAAACAATGGCGGAGGGAGCATTTCAGCTTGCGCCTTACCAGGATGAATTATATTATGTAGATCAGGATGAGACAAGATGGTACCTGGCAGATAGCTGCGAAATCTCAGAGGATGGTCTTGTTTATACATTGAAATTAAAAGACAATCTGAAATGGCACGATGGAGAAGCTATTACTGCAGATGATGTAATCTTTACATTCAACTGTAACTTAGATACAAACAATGGTGCGGGATTTTCCAATGTTGTATTTGTAGGTGAAAAACAGGTAAAAGCAGAAAAGGTAGATGATCTTACTGTGAAGTTCACACTTCCTGAAGTATCGGCATCTTACTACTCATTACTCGGAAATCTTATTCTGATTCCGGAACATGCATTTAATGGAAACACAGACATTAAATCAGCAGAAGCGAACCTGACAGATATCGGATCGGGTCCATATAAGCTTGTGGAGTTTAAAGACGGAGAGTCTCTTGTTTTAGAAAAATTTGATGACTATTATGGAAATGAGCCACAGATCGAGAAGATTATTTTCAAAGTCATTTCTGATCCAAGTGCTCAGGAAGTTGCATTTAAGAACGGAGAGATCAACTTCTTAACTGCTTCTTCAGATGACGTGATAAAAGAAATAGAAAAAACAGAGGGTGTTGCGCTTCATACATTGGCAGAAGGACGTGTAAAATATCTTGCATGGAACAAATACTGTCCGACATGGGAAAACCGTGATGCCGTAAAAGCTGTATTTATGGCGCTCAATCAGGAAGAAATCGTAAAGGGTGCTTACGGAGAACACATGGGAAAAGCAGCCAATTCTATTTTTAGTAATCGCAATACTTTTTATGACGAGAGTGTAAAAGGATATGAGCAGAATCTTGACGAAGCGAAAAAGCTGGCAAAGAGTTCAGGGCTTGCAGGAAAGACAATCAAGTTACACTACAATACAGACAGAAGTTACATGGAAGCTACTGCATTGTTAATTCAGGAACAGTTAAAGGCAATTGATGTAAATGTTGAGATTCAGGGAATTGATGCAAATGGTTTCTTTGATGTCGTATTTACAGATCAGTCTGACTATGAATTATACTTAAATGAATATGGTGCAATCGGCGATCCGGACAATGTAATTTCAGGTATGTTTGATGGAACATGGGGTGTGAATGTAGATACACCACAAGAAATTCTGGATCTCTTTGAAAAAGCAAGAAGAACAACAGATGTAGAAGAAAGAACAGAAATTTACAAAGACTTACAGCAGAAAGCAGCAGATGCTTACCTGATTTATCCGATTGCATATCCAAACTATTGTTTTGCAACAAGCGATAATTTGGAAGGAACAGAAGCTTTATCAACAACACCGGTATTTGAAGATTATACAAAGCTTTCTTTCAAATAGACATATTATACAAGAGTGAAGGGAATAGATTCTGTTTCGGCAGAATCTATTTCTTAGTTATAAGGAGATCAAATGAAAAAATTTATAGTAAAACGTCTTGCACAGATGTTGATTGTATTCATTACAGTATCTATATTTTCATTTTCTATCATATATTTTTCGCCGGGAGATCCGCTTTATCTCTATACATCACCGGCAAAGTCTTCCTACAAAATGACGGAAGAACAGCTAAATGCCATGCGAGAGGATCTTGGGTTAAATGGGAATGTGATAGAAAGATATATAAAATGGGCCGGCAATATGCTGAAAGGTGACTGGGGGCTTTCCGTTAGTAACCATCAGCCGGTGAAAGATCAGATTATGGAAAAGCTGCCGAACACAATCGGGTTAATGGGAGCAGCACTTGCACTGTCTGTTTTAGTTGCAATTCCACTCGGTCTGTTGGCAGGATATTACAAGAATCGCTGGATTGATAATATTATCAGCGGGATTTCGTATCTAGGTATTTCACTCCCGGCATTTTGGTTTGGAATCATGCTTATCATTGTGTTTTCCTTGCATTTAGGGCTGCTTCCAAGTGCAGGTATGCGGACAATCGGAGTCACATCCACGGCAGATGTAATCCGACATGCAATACTGCCGGTTATTGTTTTGAGTGTAAATAATACTGCGGTATTTGTCAGATATATACGTTCCAATACAATCGAACAAATGGAAGAAGAATATGTAGATACTGCCATTTCAAAAGGAGTTCCACGTATTCAGGTTCTGAAAAACCATATTTTGAAAAACTGTCTTCTTCCGATTATCACCATGGTAGGAATGAACTTCGGAACTTTGATTACAGGGTCGTTTATTGTGGAATCTGTATTTGGATGGCCGGGGCTCGGAACGCTCTGTATGAGTGCTGTAAACAGTAGAGATTATACAATGATCATGGGAATTACCATGCTGGCATGTACTGTGCTCTTGATTGGTAACTTCCTGGCTGATATTTTGTATGGATTTGCGGATCCAAGAATCAAACAGGGAAAGGAGAATCAAAATGGATAGAAAAGCAATGAAAAAGGTATTCCTTTCCAATAAAATGGCAGTGGTATGTACAATATTAATCCTCATTATTGTATTGGCTGCAATTTTGGCTCCACTATCGCCGTATGATCCGGATGCTTCCAATGTAGCAGAAAAAATGCAGGGAATCAGCAGCTCCCATCTTTTGGGAACCGATGATATCGGAAGAGATACACTCACACGAACATTATATGGAGGAAGAGTTTCTCTGATTGTTGGCTTTGCATCCATGTGTGTGGCAGTCATTATCGGAACACTGATCGGAACAATCAGCGGTTATATGGGCGGTATGGTGGATGTGATCTTAATGCGTATCGTAGATGTGTTCATGTCTGTGCCAAGCCTGTTGTTTATTATCGTCATCTATGCATTTTTGCCGAGAAATATGTTTACGCTAGTTGGGATGCTGGCATTCTTTTCCTGGACAAAAGTGGCCAGAGTGGTAAGGGCACAAACGTTGACATTAAAAGAGCGAGATTTTATCATTGCGGCGAAGGCGCTTGGTGTAAGCCGGGGGAAAATCATCTGGACACATATTATTCCAAATCTGATGCCGCAGATTATCGTATCTGCAAGCCTCAGTATTGCCAATGCGATTCTGGATGAATCGGCATTGAGTTTTCTCGGATATGGAGTGCAGCTTCCGATGGCATCATGGGGAAGTATGCTGCAGACGGCGCAGAAATTTATTCTGCACAATCCGGTTATGGCAATTGCACCTGGGGTCATGATTCTGGTTACAGTGTTGTGTTTTAATGTATTGGGAGATATACTGCAGCAGATATTAGACCCGAAATTGATAAAATAAGGAGAAGGAACGTTATGGAAAAATTATTGGAAGTAAAAAATCTATCTGTGACATTTCAAACTCTTCAAGGAGAAGTACAGGCTGTAAGAGATGTATCGTTTGCTATAAAAAAGGGGACGGTCACAGCGATTGTAGGTGAATCGGGATGTGGGAAATCTGTAACATCCAAATCCATTATGGGACTGGTGAAGAAACCGGGAGTTGTGAGTAAAGACAGTAAAATTCTGTTTCAAGGTGAAAATATTCAGGAGTATACGAAAAACCAGTGGGAAGATTACAGAGGTCAGAAATGTTCCATCTGTTTTCAGGATGCACTGACTGCATTGAATCCAACTATGACAATCGGAAAACAGATTATGGAGAAAATACTGGTTCATAAGAAAGTGAGCAAAAAAGAAGCCTGGAATGAAGCGGTGAAAGTTTTGGAAAAAGTTGGGATACCGAATCCGGAGCTTAGAATGAAACAGTATCCACATGAATTTTCCGGTGGAATGCGTCAGCGTGTTATGATTGGAATTGCAGTAACCTTAAATCCGGCGCTCCTGATTGCAGATGAGCCTACAACAGCGCTTGATGTTACAGTTCAGGCAGATATTCTGGACATGATGAAAGAGATTCAGAAAGAACATCATATGAGCATCATTCTGATCACACATGACCTTGGCATTGTTGCAAATTTTGCGACAGACATCCTCGTCATGTATGCTGGAAAAATTGTGGAACGCGGCAGTGCATACGATATTTTTTATCATCCGGCACATCCGTATACAAAGGCGTTACTGCGAGCCGTGCCACGCCTTGACATGAATGGAGAAGAATTAGAAACGATTGAAGGAGCTCCGCCAAACATGGCGCATCCGCCAAAGGGATGTCCGTTTGCAAACAGATGTAAAATGAGTAGAGACATTTGTAATACTGCATTTCCAAAAGAAATCAGTCTGGGGGAAGGGCATGAAGTATGCTGCTGGCTCCAGGAGGAGGAAAAGTGATGCCAGAGAGAAATGAATATTTATTAGAAGTAAAAGGGTTGAAAAAATATTTCAAAGCCGGAAAAGGTACACTAAAGGCGGTAGATGATGTGTCTTTCTATATCCGCCCCGGAGAGACTTTGGGTGTTGTAGGTGAATCGGGATGCGGGAAAACTACTTGTGGAAGAACGGTGCTTGGTCTGTATGACAGCACAGATGGGCAGGTTCTTTACAGAGGAGAAGATGTGCATCAGATGAAGGGAAAAGAGCGTCAGAATTTTACAAAACATGCACAGATTATATTTCAAGACCCATACGCTTCCTTAGATCCGAAAATGAAGGTGTACAATATTATTGCAGAAGGAATCCGTGCCCATGGTTTGTTAAAAAGTGAGAAAGAAATCAGGGAAAGAGTGGAGGAATTGCTTGTCACTGTAGGGTTGGACAAGCAGTATGCAGAAAGATTTGTACATGAATTTTCCGGAGGACAGAGACAAAGAATCGGTATTGCAAGAGCATTGGCAGTAGAGCCGGAATTTATTGTGTGTGATGAGCCGATTTCTGCATTGGATGTGTCGATTCAGGCACAGATTGTAAATCTTCTTGGAAGACTGCAAAAAGAAAAGGGTCTGACTTATATGTTTATTGCGCATGACTTATCCATGGTAAAATACATCTCAGACCGTGTTATGGTTATGTATCTCGGAAAAGTAGTGGAAATTACAGCATCTGATCAGTTATATGAAAATCCGATGCATCCCTATACAAAGGCGTTGCTTTCGGCGATCCCGATACCTGATCCGAAGATGGAAGAGGGAAAAGAGCGCATCAAAATGGGAGGAGACATTCCAAGTCCGGTTGATCCACCAGAGGGATGCAGATTCCACAATCGCTGCAAATATGCCACAGAGAAATGCAGGACGGAAGAACCCAAACTTCGATTGTTTGGAAAGGATCATTACGTGGCATGCCATATGGCAAAGGAATAGGAGAGAGTTTTATATAGAAATAGTAAAAGGGGCATAAAAGCCCCTTTTACTGTGCGGGGAAATGCTAGAGATTTTCTATGCAACACAATGCACGTGTATAATCTTTTTTGTCATATATGTATTGAACCGGGAGTCTGGTTTCCTGATGGGAAAAACTTTGCAATATAAAAAGCCGTCTGTTTTATGAAGTCTTCCGTATCAAGCTGAGTATTCCCGATAGTTTGATGAATCGAAAGCCCATCGGACAAGAGAAGAAGAAGCCAGGCAAAATATTCGCCGGAAACTTTGTCGGTACGATCGCTGATCTTTTCCGCAATCAATCCGGCAAAACTTTTATAGCGTTTGATCAAGTGTGACTGAATTTCTTCATTTCCAATCATAGCATCATAGAAAAGAGGAAGCCGGAGCTTTACGCCGGATACATCCCGCTCAAGAATGTATTTTACGAGCCGGTGCAAAGAGGTATCCTTGTCAGCATTTTCTGTCCATTCACATAATTCCTGCCATTGGGCGTCCAAATATTTATCTGTAATTGCAAATAGAAGATCGTTCTTATTCTTAAAATGATAGTATAGAGTTCCTTTTGAAATTCCTGCTTTGGCGGCAAGCTGTGAAAGGGAAATCTCTGAAAATGTTTTTTGGGTCAGTAAGTCTTCCGCAGAGTCGATGATCAGACTACGGACATCTTCTTTACGTGGCGCTGCCATAATGTCACCTCTTTGTAAATTTATTGATTCTATTTTACTCTGATTTGTATAAAATGTCTATAAACAACGAAGAAAGCATATGTTTTTATTGACTTTGCACAAAATTGTGATACTATAAAACCATGGAGTCGTACAATTGGCTGACTTGTGAAAGAAGGGATATTGGTGGATTGCAAGAAACTGCAGAAAAAGGTGCAGAATGCATATGGGAAAAGCATTCGTGTCAGAGAAAGAGATGGAAATGTAGTGCTTTCCGGCATTTTGCCAACCTGGGAGGATATTGTAGGTGCCTGCACCATGTGTGTGGATAAAAAGAGACGATATCACGTAATCAATGACCTGAAATTAAGAGGGACGGAACTTCCGAAGATGAAAGTACCGGACATTCAGGATCAGGCGTTGGAAGGAAGAAAACCGGATGTGCTCATTGTCGGAGGAGGAATTTCCGGGGCGAGCATTGCGCGGGAACTGATGCGATGGAAATTGGATGTACTTCTTGTGGATAAAGAAGCGGATGTTGCAATGCATGCTTCCGGGCGTAATGACGGTGAAGTTCATCCGGGAATTGATTTGGGAAAAGGAACATTAAAGCAGCATTATGTTATTTCAGGAAACCGGATGTATGGGAAGATTTGCAAAGAATTGGATGTACCATTTAAACGATGCGGACAATATGTAGGCATGATGCATTGGAGCGAGCTGCTTCCCGTCTGTCTTTACGTGTGGCAAAGAAAGCGTGTGTGCGGCGTCAGTGATACGAAGATTCTTCCGGCAGGTGTGCTTCGGAAACGGGAACCGCATCTGAATAAAAATATGAAGTTTGCAATTTATAACGGAAGTGCCGGAAGCGTATGTCCTTACGGTCTTACCATTGCCTACGCGGAAAATGCGGTACAAAACGGTGCGGAAGTGGCGTTGAATACAGCAGTGCTTTCCATGGAAGTTGCACAGGGGCAGATAAAAAGTGTGCTTACAAACCGAGGACGCATTTATCCGACGGTTGTCATCAATGCAGCAGGTACATTTGCAGAAGATGTGGCGAAAATGGCACAAGACAGGTTTTATTCGATTCATCCGAGGCGAGGAACGAATGCCATTCTGGATAAGAAAGCGGGGCCATTGATGGGCGGAATTGCCTCATGGAAAACATTGAAAAAGACGAAAGGACACACGAAGGGCGGTGGAATTGTCCATACAGCGCATGACAATCTTCTTGTGGGGCCGGATGCCATTGAGACATACGAGAAAGAAAATTTTGCAACGGAGAAATCCAGTATTGAAAATAACTTCAAGAAACAGAAAGTCACAGTAGAGGAATTGTCCGAGCGGGATATCATTACTTATTTTACCGGCGTGAGAGCACCAACTTTTGAAGAAGATTTTGTAATCGAACCGGGAAGAAAGACGAAGAATCTGATTCATTGTGCAGGAATCCAGTCGCCGGGGCTTACGACAGCGCCGGCGGTAGCGAAAGATGTATCTTTGATGGCGGCAAAAATGGTTTCCAGATATCACCCGGTGCAGAGAAATGAGAAGTATGATCCGCACAGAAAAGGTGTGCCGAGGCTTCGGGAAATGCCTCTTGACAAGAGAAATGAACTGATTCAAAAGCGGCCGGATTACGGGGTGATCATTTGTCGATGTGAAGAAGTAAGCCGGGGAGAAATTATGGATGCCCTGACTTCACCGCTTCCGGTTTATACCGTAGATGCAGTGAAGAAAAGAGTGCGTCCTGGTATGGGACGGTGTCAGGGGGGATTCTGTATGCCGCTTGTGGCTCAGATCATCAGTGAAGTGACGGGAAAGCCTTTGGAAGATGTGAAAAAAAGCGGCGGTGACAGTTATATTTTATATGGAAAGACGAAGGCGGGTGATGGCAGATGATATATGATGTAATCGTAATCGGAGGAGGTCCGGCAGGACTTGCCGCGGCAGTTTCCGCCAAAAAATCAGGAGCAGAGGTGCTGCTTCTGGAAAGAGAAGGACGTCTTGGAGGAATATTAAAGCAATGTATTCATGACGGATTCGGCCTGATGCGCTTTAAGAAGAAACTTTCCGGACCAGAATATGCGGAGCGGTTTATAGAAGAAGTCAAAGCACTTCAGATTCCGGTCAGACTTTGGACTTTTGTTACAAAAATAGAGAGAAGCAAAGACGGATTCCGGGTATGGACAGTGAGTAAAGACGGAGTATCAGAACTGCAGACAAGAAGTCTGATCCTGGCAACGGGATGCCGAGAGAGAACTGCAAAGCAGGTATCCATTCATGGAACGAGACCGGCGGGAGTGTATACGGCGGGAACGGCCCAACATTTTACGAATCTGCAAGGTGTGATGCCGGCAAAACGATGTGTAATATTAGGAAGCGGAGATATCGGTCTGATCATGGCAAGACGATTGAAACTGGAAGGTGCGGATGTGATCGGCGTCTACGAGGTGAAACCGGAACCGTCAGGACTTACGAGAAATATGATCCAATGTCTGGATGATTTTCAGATTCCACTTCATCTTTCAAAGACAGTGACGAGAGTGTTTGGAGATGAGCGGCTGGAAGGTGTGGAAATCTGTACAGTCGATGAGAAAATGCAGCCGATACCGGGAACGGAAGAAAGAATCCATTGTGATACATTGATCTTATCGGTAGGTCTCATTCCGGAAAATGAGATTGCAGAGAGTATGCAGGTACGAATGGATCCGAAGACGAAAGGCCCGCTTTGCGATTCTTCTGCAATGACAAGTGTGCCGGGCGTATTTTCCTGTGGAAATGCCTATCATGTCAATGATCTTGTAGATTATGTTTCGGAAAGCGGAGAACTGGCAGGAGCATCTGCAGCAGAGTATGCGAAAGAGCAAAAAATCGGCATTGTACAAATTCCGACAGAAGCGGAAGGAGAGACGGCTTATGTTGTGCCGCAATGTGTACGGCAGGAGGATCTTCGAAAGAAAGTAACTTTCTATTTTCGGTGTAAGAGAACCGTGGGGGAGAGTGAGTTAGTTGTAAGATCCGGAAACAATGTGATTTTTCAAAAACATTTTCTTGCAGTACGGCCACCGGAAATGGAACGGATTCTGGTAGATTTTTCGAAAGCGGAAGAAATCCGGGAACCGATTGTTTTTGAATTAAGGGAGGCGTAGTCATGAAGGAACTTGTATGTATCACCTGCCCAAACAGTTGCCGTATGATGGTGGAACAAAAAGGCGGGAAATGGATTGCATCCGGAAATCGATGTCCAAGAGGACAGAAGTTTGCAGAGGACGAGATGACCTGTCCGAAACGGACATTTTCCACGACGGTGCGAACGGCATGGAAAGATGTCCCGGTTCTTCCGGTGAGAATATCACAGGAGATACCAAAGGAGAACATATTTGATGTAATGGAAGTGATCAACCGAACGACAGTCAGACAAAGTATTGGCCGGGATGACGTGCTGATTCCCAATGTGCTTGGTCTTGGGGCTGATGTGATCGTGACGAGTGATTGCCTGAAAGAATATTTGGAGGAGGAAGATAGATGAGTAAGCCATATAAAGGATTTGAGCCGTCCTGGGTAAAGACGGCGGCGCCTGCAGACAGTTGGCGTTCGATTTTCAGATGGGGAGATCCGGATTTTGTAAAATATCCGAAAGAGTCTCTTTATAAGATGATGAAAGAGAAGTTCAAAATGACAGATGAGGACTTTCAGCATTATGACGGCAGCATCGGCATGGAGAAGGTAGAACTGGAAAATCACCCAATCCAGCTTGATAACAGACATATAGAAGCATTGAAAGAAATCGTAGGCGAAAAATATGTGCGTACGGATGATTATGCAAGAGTATCCGTTGCTTATGGCAAAACGGCTTATGATGCCATGAGACTTCGCGAGAAGAGAATGGATTCCCTTCCGGATGTGGTTGTCTATCCGGCCAAAACAAAAGAGGTTGAGGAGATCGTTGCTTACTGCACCGAGGAAAAAATCCCACTCTATGTGTATGGCGGCGGCAGTAGTGTGACCATGGGTGTGGAGCCAACAAAAGGCGGTATTTCCCTGGATATGAGACTTCGTTTCAATCATGTTGTTTCCTTTAATGAGACGGATCAGACCATCACCGTACAGGCAGGTATGTCAGGACCAAAGCTTGAGAAGGCCCTGAACAATGCACAGCAGCTTTTTGGCGCAAAACGTGCATATACATGCGGACATTTTCCGCAATCTTTTGAATATAGCAGTGTAGGCGGATGGGTTGTGACAAGAGGAGCAGGGCAGAATAGCACATATTATGGATGTATTACAGATATCGTGTTATCCCAAAAATATGCGACTCCAATCGGAAATGTACAGACGAGCAATTATCCGCGGGAAGCAACCGGACCAAACTTAAACCAGATTATGATGGGAAGTGAAGGTACATTTGGTGTTCTTACGGAAGTTACTTTAAAAGTATTCCGTTATATGCCGGAGAACAGAAAACGTTTCTCTTACATTTTCACAGATTGGAAGACAGCAATGGCCGCCGCAAGGGAAATGATGCAATGTGAAGCAGGCTATTCTTCTGTATTCCGTCTTTCTGATCCGGAAGAAACGAACGTGATGCTGCGTCTTTATAATGTAGATGATACCCCTCTTTGGAAAATTCTGGATCTTAGAGGGTTCAAAGATATGCAGCGTTGTCTGTTCCTTGGATTTACAGACGGGGGAAAAGGATATTCTAAAAATGTTGCGGCAAATATTAAAAGGATTGCACGAAAATACCATGGAATGAGTCTTACCTCTTATGTGACAAAGAGTTGGGAAAAGGGAAGATTTAATGATCCGTATTTAAGAGATACTTTAATGGATTTCGGTGTTGTGACGGATACGCTGGAGTGTACGGTGAACTGGTCCAATATGGCAAAGGTACATAGAGAAGTACGAAAAGTATGTCATCAGTTACCAAATACCATTGTAACAACGCATATGTCTCACTGCTATCCGCAGGGGGCCAATCTGTATTTCATCTTTATTACGAGAATGAGCGGTGCGGATAATTTCCGGGCATATCATACAACAATTCTGGATGCTATTCAGAAATCCGGAGCGGCTATAAGCCATCATCATGGTATTGGTAAAATGTTTGCACCATGGCTGGAAGGAAGTCTTGGACATACGGAATACGGTGTATTTAAGGTGTTGAAAGACTATTTTGATAAAGACTATCTTATGAACCCGGGAGGAACATTGGGACTGGATCTTCCGAAGGAGCAAAAGAAATATTTAAAGGAAGGTATTACACGCTGATTTATAAGGGAGGGGACGCGTGTGGGAAATACACATATAATCCTTGCTTTTGACATTGGAACGCAAAGTACGAGAGCACTCCTGATCTCATCGGAAGGAGAGATTATTGCAAAGGCTCAAAAAGGCCACCATCCGGCATATATTTCAAGGAAGTCAGGATGGGCAGAGCAGGATCCGGATTTCTATTATAAAAATATGTGCCGTGTATCAGGACAGCTAAAGGAAAGTTTCCCGGAGCAGTTTCACAAGATTGAGGCGGTAACACTTACAACCATTCGCTGTACAAGTGTGTGCGTGGGAAGTGATGGGAAACCGCTCCGTCCGGCAATTCTGTGGCTGGATCAAAGAAGAGCAAAGGGACGCCCGAGACTGAACCGGTGCGTTGCGGCTGCAGTGAAAGCAGCGGGAATGACAAGAACGCTCCAACTACAATATCGGAAATCCCATTGTAACTGGATCCGTGAAAATGAGCCGGAAATTTGGGCGCAGACGAAGAAGTATGTACTGTTGGGGACGTATTTGAATTATAAACTGACAGGGAAAATGAAAGATTCAACCGCTTCCATTGTGGGCTATGTGCCATATGATTTTAAGAACAGACGTTGGAAGAAAAAATATGATCTGGTGCGTCCTGTATTCGATATGCCGGACGAAATGATGTGTGATCTTGTGCAACCCGGGGATGTGATCGGGCATTTGACAAGACAGGCGGCGGAGGATCTGGGACTTTCTACAAAGCTGCAGCTAATTGCCACAGGTACGGATAAGGCATGTGAGATTCTTGGTCTTGGTTGTGTAAACAGAAAACGTGCTGCCATAAGTTTTGGGACGACGGCCACGATTACTTTCACTACAGGGAACTATCTGGAACAGGAGACTTTTATTCCGCCGTATGACTCTATTCTTCCCGCGCACTATACCCCGGAGGTGGAAATTTTCCGGGGATATTGGTTGATCTCCTGGTTTAAAAAGGAGTTTGCCCAAAAAGAAGTGACAGAAGCAATCAATCTGAAAGTACAGCCGGAAGAGATTCTGAATAAAAAACTGAAAGAAATACCTGCGGGATGTGATGGGCTTGTGTTACAGCCGTATTTTACACCGAATCTGACCATGCCGGAGGCAAAAGGAGCCGTCATAGGACTTTCGGATGTACATACAAGAATTCATTTATATCGGGCAATTATTGAAGGAATCAATTTCGCATTGATGGATGGAATGCGTCATATGGAAAAAAGAGGAGGCTTTCGTTTTGAAGAGATCCGCGTAGGTGGAGGAGGAGCTCAAAGTAGTGAAATCTGCCAGATTACGGCAGATATGTTTGGACTTCCGGTTGTGAGAACGCAGACGTATGAAGTCTCAGGAATAGGCAGTGCCATTCCGGCGTTCGTGTCTCTCGGTGTGTTTGGGAGCTATAAAGAAGCCCTTCGCCACATGGTATATAAAAAAGACGTATTTCAGCCGAATAAAAAGCAAAATGCGGTGTACCGGAAATTATATGAAGACGTCTATAAGCAGATTTACCCGAGATTGTCGGAAATCTATATGAGAATGAGTGAGATTTAAACGGAAAAAGTAAAAAAGGGGACGTAGTAAAATGTCATTTTACTACGTCCCCAACTGTATATTTTTTGCTTTGAAGCGGAATAAAAATTATGAGACAGCTTTTTTATTTTTGAAAATTTTATAGCTATATTTATCGAGTGCAGTCAGTAAAATCATACCAAGCACGCCACAGCCAAGAATTTCTCCAATGCCGACTGTCAGCATCATAAGAGGAATCGGAAGATTCACTCCATATCCGAACGCCAATACAAACGGAACAATGATCGTGTTGGCAAGAATCGGTGGAAGCGGAGCAAGAAACTTGTTGGAATTACGAAGTTTGTAAGTGAAAAATGCTCCGATTAATGTTGCCAGACTTCCGAAGATGATATCCGGAAGAATTGCGCCTCCTAAAATGTTGGCGATCAGACATCCGATAAATAACCCCGGAATCGCTGCCGGTGTAAAGAACGGAAGGATTGTCAATGCTTCCGCAATTCGAAGCTGGATCTCCCCATAGCTGATTGGTGCGAAAAGAGTTGTAAGCACCACATAGATGGCTGCAATCATAGCTGCCTGTGTCATAAATACTACCTTTTGATTTTTCATATTCTATTTCTCCTTTAGTTTTGTTTTACGAGTGGAAGGTCGCGAACACTCGATTCATTTAACGCCGGAAATCGGCGAAAGCCCGATAAGACCTTGTTTTTGGGGCTTTGCAACGTGTTGTAGTATAGCACAAACATTTCTTGAAATCAAGAAAAGTACCAAAAAAGTACCAAAAGGGAACATGAAAGAACAAAAATGAAATAGGTATATTGTATTATGAAATTTCCTATTCCTAATTCCGGCACACAATCTATTATTTGATATTTTTAATCAAATCTTTTATTTTTCAAAATTATTCCATACATTTGAGAAAATATTTTGTTAATCGGTTTAAATCATTCATTGAGATATGTTATAATGACAAAAGAATAACCCAAAATTTGTAAAAATATGGAGGAAGTATGAAGCGGATGCAATTTGCACTGCTCTTTCTTGTGTTTGGATTTATTATCGCGTTTTCTGCGTGTGAAAAGAAACCAAAAGACAGGAAAACAATTGCAGTAAGTATGATTGGTGAGACACATAAGTGGCCTGTTGGAGTGAGATATTATGCAGAAGAGGAAGTCAAAAAAATAGCGAAAGAAAATGATTGGGACTATGAATTTGTAGTTGCGAATAACACGAATGAGCAGTCAGAACAGTTGATTGAGCTTATGAAGAAAAAAGTAGACTGTATCGTTATGCTTCCGATGGATGGGGCATCATTAAAAACAGCCGCGATGATGGTGGAGTCTGCCAATATTCCGCTTGTGATTTTCGACAGGGAAATACCGGATTTTGTGCCGACAGCAACGGTGAAAGGCAATAATGTTGAGCTTGGGAAGAAAACGGCTGACATTTTTAACGGAATGTTTCCGGACGGTACCAAGGTACTGGAGATTATGGGAGATACATCCACAGTACCTCAGCAAAGAACAGATGGATTTGATGAGGAACTTCATGCGAATTTTGAAAAAGAGCAGGTGGGATATACCGGGTGGCAGAGAAAAGAAAGCGCAGATATTTTTAAAAACTGGGTAAACACTTATAACAAACAAGAGCTTGAGGAAATAGGAGCAATCTTTACACATGATGATGAACTCGCCCTCGGTGTTTTGGATGTACTTGACGAAGCCAGAGAAAAGACGGGAGCAGAACTCCTTCCGAATCTGAAAGTAATTGCCGGCTCGGCGGGGACAAAAGAGATGTATCAGCGAATTGCTACGGAACAAAGATATACGTTGTTTTCTTTGACCTATTCTCCGAAAATGATTAAAGAAGCGATTAGAATTGGAGAGAAAATCATCAAAGAGGAAGAATATGAAGAGATGACCATCATTGACACAATAGAAGTAAATCGGAAAAATGTCAGTGAGTTTTATGATGAAAAATCACCGTATTAGGAGGCAAAAAGATGTATCGTTTGATTATTGCAGATGATGAAAAAGTGATATTAAAAGGGCTTCGTGATTATATTGACTGGAAAGAGATGGGATTTCAAGTAGTAGAGACTTTTGAAGATGGAAAAGAAGCGCTGGAATATATCAAAAGCAATCTGGTGGACGTGGTGCTTTCAGATATAGAGATGGCAGAGGTGTCCGGACTGGAGCTTGCAAGATATATATCCGAACAGAAAACGGGACATAAAGTGGTGATTGTCAGTAGTTATAAGGAATTTGAGTATGCGAGAAAGGCAGTAGAGTACGGTGTGGAGTACTATCTGTTAAAACCGATTCACATAGGTGAAGTGAAAGATGTATTTCATAAAATAGCAAAAGAATTGGAAGAGGAGAAAAAGAATGACTGGAAGACAGAATTGCTTCCGCAGTTGCAGGAAGAATTCTGGGCAGAACTTCTTGCCGGAGTATTTCTAAATCGTGACAATATTGAGAAAAGGAAACAGGTGCTTCAAATCGGAATCAACGTGGAACATCCATTTGCGGTGGCAGATGTACAGATCGAGCAGAAGGAAGAAAAGTTTTTCGATTATTTCGAGGGGGAAAACTATCATAACCTGATTCGTAATATCTTTTGTGAGACGACAGGAGATATCAGCGCTTTTCCGATATTTTTGTCAGATGAAGTGATCAAAGTGATCCTGACTTCTGTCGAGATGGAATGTACGGAGATATTTGAACAGAAGGTTCAGGAGAAGCTGGATGAAAAGTGTAGTACTGCGGAGAAACTTTTAAAATTAAAGTTGAAGTGTCAGGTGGAAAAGGTGGCTCCTGATATCATGGGGATTTCTGATTATCGGTACAAGGTTAAAGTTCATACGGGTGAAGGTAGAGAAGATCATGTCTGTGAGCAAGAGTTGGAGTCGGAAGATTATGAAAGGCTTATCCAGAAGTATAAGCTGTTGATGGGGATTATCAATGACGGAAAATTTGAAGAGCTTGACAATCTTTTAGAGCATATTTTTATGGGATTTCATGAGATGCCGGTGGCACAGGTACAGAAATTGTGCATTGATCTGTTTTCCATGATTTCAACAAAGCTGCTTCGGATAGGCATTGATATGTGGATGGTCTGGAACAAGAAGGTTCATTATCGTGAATTGATGGAAATACAGAATGTACATGACCTTGAAGAAAAAGTAAGGGAATTGCTCCACGAAATTACCAATACTGTGAAAGAAAAGCAGAATATCCGTTCGAGACAGTTTGTGGAGGAGTCAATCAGATACATGAAAGAGCATTATGCAGAAGACATTTCTCTAGAGAGTATTGCAAACAAGTTTTTCCTGAATCAGACGTATTTCAGCAGACTGTTCAAACAGTGTACCGGGTCTACGTTTACGGATTATCTGATTGAACTGAGAATGGAAAAAGCAAAAGGGTTATTGAAAACAGGAAAATATAAGGTGTACGAAATCAGTGCGAAAGTAGGATACCATAGTGAAAAGTACTTTTTTCGTATTTTTAAACAGTATACCGGATGTTCGCCAACCGAATATTATAGAGGAAATAGAATAAATGAGTAAACTCAGAGATAAAAAGATCATTGAATATCTGCATGATTATCGGTTTAACAGTTTGTTAGTCAGAAGTTTTTTGATTATACTGATTTTCCTGATCGTGACATTTACGGCAGTTATGATTGCGGTATCCGATGAAATGCGCGGTATCATTACGGATGAAGTCGGAAATATGAGTATCAATGCATTGGAGAAGACAAAAGAGCGTGTGGATGCCGTCATGGATGAAGTAGTCAGTATTTCTGCTCATCTATCCATTGATTCGGATGTACGCAGACTTCTTGTGTCCGATACGGGAGAATCACCGGGGCATATGCAGGCGGTTGCCATCAAGCAGAAAATGGAAATGTATACGGATGTGTTTGATTATATTGACAGTATCTATATTTACTCACATAAAAATAAATATATACTGACAATTGAAGGAGGAGAACGCATAGAAGAGTTTCAGGATCTGAACTGGCTGAACAATCTGACGGAACGGGAATATGAACCGGCGCGAATGATCAGCAGAGTAAAAAATGATAGATATCCGAATCTGATTACTTATATTCAGCCGTTACGCCTGACGCAAATGCAATTTCTCGGAGGAATCATCATCAATATTGATATGGAAAAACTAAAAAGCCTGATTATACCTAATATACAGGATTCCAGAGAAAATCTTCTGATTGTGGATGACAGAGATTATATTTTATTCAGTTATGATTGGGCGGATCTGCGCAAAAAATTAAGTAAGGAGGAATTTTATAAAGACATTGACTTTGAGTCGATGCAAGGGTATCAGATTGTAAAGAATAAAGGGGAAGATTATATTGTTGCTGTAGCAATGTCGGAACGATTTTCCTGGAAATATATTTCCTCCGTTCCACTTGGCGCTTATGACAGATATCATGACGGGATTCGGATTTTCTTTGTTGTACTCTGTGTATGTTGTGTATTTCTTTCCGTCATCGCGGCGTTTGGAATTTCTCTTTATACATATAAGCCGGTAAAACATATTTTGGATCTGGTGAAGAATCCGGAATTGTATCATGCTTTGCCGGAAGACGGGCAGAAATTAAAGAATGATGAAACACAGGAGATTGCGCTGAATATCATACGAAATCTATATTCTAACCGCCAAATGAAACAGAAACTGCAGCAATATGCGAACGTGATCGATAAAGCGCAGCTTACCGCGCTTCAGGCACAAATCAGTCCGCATTTTCTCTATAATACGCTGGAAAATATCAGATGGAGGGCAATGGATATCTGCAAAGGCGATAATGAAGTGTCTCAGATTATTTTGAACCTGTCGGAAATGCTCAGAAACAGTCTTGATATTGAACAGCAGATTATCACGTTAGAGGAGGAAATCCATAATGCCAAGCTTTATATAGAAATCTTGCAGCTTCGGTATGAAGATAAGATTAAAGTAATATGGGATATTCAGCAGGAGGCATTGTCGTGCAGTATTGTAAAAATCAGTCTTCAGCCGCTTGTTGAAAATGCGGTATACCATGGAATTAAGCCATTGAGGTATCAGGGGATCATTACGATACGGGCATATGAAAAGGAGAAAAAACTGATTGTGGAAGTGGAGGATAACGGTATCGGCATGGAAGAGTCGGAATGTAGGGAATTGAATGAAAATCTGACGGAGAAATATATCCTGAATGAGGATCATATTGGAATTAGGAATGTAAATCAGAGGTTGAAATTACTTTTGGGAGATGAGACAAAGATGCAGGTGATAAGCAAAAAAGGAGAAGGGACGAAAGTATGTCTCATACTTCCGTTTCAGACTTTCGGAAAACGGGAGCAGGAGGAAAAATGAGTAGAAAACGATGGTATCAGAAAGCGGTCTGTGTAGTCTTATGTATGATGCTGCTGTCCGGATGTGGAGATACAAAAGAGGTGGGAAAGCCTGAACAAAAGGAAAAAACGACGGTGCTTCATTGGATGATATGCGGTGAAAAATCGAAAAGTTCCGATAGAACGATTGCCGAATTTAACAAACAGTTACAAACGTTTTTACCGAATACAGAGGTTGAATTTGAAATCGTTCCGGAGAAAAATTATAAAAAAAGATGGGATATGAAAATGGCTACCAATGAGCCGTTAGATCTTGCCTGGATTGGAAAGGATTTGTTCAACTATAAGGAAGAGGTCAAAAAGGGGAATTTTATGGCGCTGGATTATCTGCTCAGTACGGAAGGAAAAGCGCTTCAGAAAGAGATTCCGGAAAAGCTGTGGGACAAGCAAAAGAGGGATGGCAAAATATATAGTGTACCAATCCTCGGGGCAGAATACCAAAAAGATTATGCCATTATCACCTCCAAAAGCAATATGAAAGCATATGGAGGGGAAGAAGAAATATCCCGGACAAATCAGAAGCAGTTATACTCAGATCAGAATTGCTACGCAGTAATCGGCGATTATCTGGAGTATTTAAAACAACAACAAAAGCTTGGAACAGGCGTATCGTGGGAAACTTTCAGTAAGATTGCACAAAAGGGGTATGAGGGGATCTATGGACCTGACTGTCCGTTTGTGATACGGATCTTTGATGAAAAGCCGATCGTTTACAATAAGTATGAACTGGATTCGTACAAAGATTATTTTAAAACGATGTCGGACTGGTATCACAAAGGATATATACGGCAGGATATCGAAGAAATTATGGACACTGAGGAAGATCTTGGAAAGAAGAGCGGATATTCTCTGTTTCTGGATGAGTGTGGCGAAAATGCAGCAGTCTTTGTTCCTGTTTCCACAGAATACGAAACAGTTCAGATTCCTCTGCAAAACTATAAATACATTCCATATGAATCTTGTCGGAATGCAATTGCAATTCCGAAGACAACAGAATATCCAAATCGTGCAATGGAGCTGATAGAGCTTTTGAATACGGAAGAGGGGAAACCGTTATTGAGACTTCTTTGCAACGGATTTGAAGGAAGACATTATGTAGAAGAAACAGACGAGCAGATCGACCAGGTGACAGGGGCAAGTGGGAAAGCCCTTTATTCGTTGGCGCCGTATACAGTTGGCAACGTGTTTAATAATTATGAAAATGCAAAGGGGGAATTTCAACAGATTCGTACATGGAACGAGGAAGCGAAGGAGTCTGTACTTACTGGTTTTGAACTGGACACAAGAATGATTGTGATGGAGATGGAGCGAATCAATCTGGTGGTAGAGGAGTACTCGGATGTATTGCAGCGTGGAACAGCGGAAGGGTAGTGTCAACTGAGTTATGAAAAACTGAGCGATAAGAAAAAGGCTCAGATGAA